>OGLK01000009.1_pt1 | contig 225821 bp, 160 predicted proteins | sample 1572811 | NCBI WGS metagenome assembly OGLK01 (sample SAMEA2581898, study PRJEB24529) | metagenome | biome: Human gut stool | place: China | collected 2011
CGTTTCTTAAATATTTAAAATCAATTAATCCGATTTGCAAATTTAGATAAGCATCGTGAAATAACTGTTACCATTTTGAGTCAAAAAATTATCATTTATCACTACTGTCCACCAAAAAAATGGACGATTAAAAATTAAATAAATTCGGTTCACTTGAATCGGAAGGTTCTTTGAAATAATTGAAATTTGATTTGTCGAAAAGGTCTCGAAGCGGAGTCATATCAGTAAGCGAGATACTGATAATTTGGAGAATCTCATAAACAGATCGATCAAGTTGCATATCGTGCTTAACAATCACGACTAATGGGTTCACTGGTTTTACAACAAAAGAAACGATAGAATCGAACTCCAAAATTGATTGTCGAAAGAATGAACCTATAGAGCGAAAAATATTTTCAGGTAATGCAATTTGTGTCACGAATAATGGTTCTGTCGGCTATGCGTATTATCAGCAACATGAATTTACGTGTACCCATGATGTCAATCCATTATATTTAAAGAATAGAAAGCTTAATAAACATATTGCAATATTCCTTATCCGTTGTATAGAGCAACAAAGAGTATGTTTTGCTTATGCGAAAAATGGAGACCTAAAAGAATGGTCTAATCAAAGCTTCTGCTCCCAGTTGATTCTAATAATAATCCAGATTGGGTTTTCATGGAAGCCTACATGAAGCAAAAAGAACAACAAATATTAAAGCCGATAATTAAAAAAAATACATAAAATAGTGATAATCAATAATATAATTATGTATTGGTGAATTATCTCACTCGCAATGGAATGCATTCTATTTCACAGAGGTATTCACAGAAATACAACGTGGAAAACGTCTCAAAAAAGCAGACCATACAGATGGCGAATCACCTTATGTGTCATCGACTTCACTTAACAATGGAGTGGATGGATTTATTGGAAATGAAAGTGGCGTAAGAATTTTCTCCGATTGTGTAACTGTTGCCAATAGTGGAAGTGTTGGTAGTGCATTCTTTCATAGGTATGCGTTTGTTGCTAGTGATCATGTTACTCAATTAAAGAGAGAGGGACTTGATAAATATGCATACTTATTTATGCTTCCTATCATAAGTCGTCTTTCTGAAAAATACAGCTTTAACAGAGAGATAAATGGCGAACGTATCAAAAGAGTTGATTGTATGTCCTCTTTCATGAAAGATGTTGAACGAGATATTTTAGATACCACTCTTAAGATGTTTAAGGATGTTGTGTTGATGTATATTCAGATGTCGGTAATGGACGGACTGGAAGCCACACGGCTGATCCGCACGTTCAACGCCTACATTCCGATCATCGCCGTTACTGCCAATGCCTTCGAGTCAGATCGGGTAGCGGTATTACAGGCGGGTTGCTCTTACTTTTTGAGTAAGCCGATTGAGAAATCCAAACTGATTAAAGTGATCGAGGAGGTTACGGCGGAATAAGCATTTCATGGATTAGCCCATAAACTGTGCCTGATTGTACAAAAATGATTACCCCGGCAGGCACTTGTTGTCTTCCGGATGTTTTTATGGTCCATTCGCTAGAACGGCATACCGTTTGTTACTTTATATAATTGATAATTAGACGCTATTTTTGAAACAAAACAGGGAGGAAAACCGTTTACATAGAATAGGATCCACGGAATATTAATCAATAAACAAGCAGGCTTATGAAGAAGTTTTTTATTGTTCTTTTTCTGCTGGCGGCTCTTCAAGCCTCAGCCCAGCAACAGGTACTTATCGAGAACGTCCGCATATTCGACGGCAAGAATGAGAAGACAACCATCGGAAATGTACTGATCGAAGGCAACCTGATTAAACAGGTATCTACCTCGCCCATTACCGCAGGGGCGAATACGCAGGCAATAGACGGTAAAGGGTATTTCTTGATGCCCGGACTGATCGATGCTCACGCGCATACAACGATGGACGCGATGCCTATCATGGAAGCCATGACCTCCGACATCGGTTATATCAATCTCTATTCGGCTCCTTTTGCGGAGCAACAGTTGTTGCGTGGTTTCACATCGGTACGTGATGTGGGCGGTAATCCGTTCTCGTTGAAAAAAGCCATCGACCGGGGTGTTGCCGTCGGTCCCCGTATCTATCCGAGTGGTGCGATGATCTCACAGACAGGTGGACACGGTGATTTTCGCAGCCCCACCGAAGTACCTAAGCCGTGCTGCGGAGCTTTGACCTACTTGGAATCTGCCGGAATGACCATGCTGGCGGACGGACGTAATGAGATATTGCTTCGGGTGCGTGAGCAGTTGCGTCAGGGAGCTACCCAGATTAAAATCGCGGCGGGTGGCGGCGTTGCCTCCGATTATGACCCGTTAGATGTGGCACAATATACCGAAGATGAAATTCGTGCTGCCGTGGAGTGTGCCGACAACTGGGGAACCTACGTGACGGTGCACGCATATACGCCCAAAGCGATACAAGCCGCCATCCGTGCCGGGGTGAAAGGAATCGAGCACGGACAGTTGGTGGATGAATCCACGGCAAAGATGATCGCCGAAAAGGGAGTTTGGTGGTGCATACAGCCGTTTTTGGACGACGAGGATGCCATTCCGTTCCCGGCAGGAAGTCCGAACCGCGAGAAGCAGTTGGAGATGACCAACGGAACCGAGGCTGCCTACAAACTGGCGAAGAAATACAAGATCAAAACGGCTTTCGGAACAGATTGCCTGTTCGATGCCCAATTGACTACCCGTCAGGGAGCGCAGTTGGCAAAACTCACCAAGTGGTACACCCCGTTCGAGGTGCTGAAGATGGCGACCTCGACAAATGGCGAACTATTGGCGATGTGCGGCAAACGCAATCCCTATCCTCATCCGTTGGGCGTGATCGAGCCGGGAGCCTATGCCGACCTGATTTTGGTCAGCGGCAATCCGTTGGAAAATATCAAGCTGATCGAAAACCCGCAGGAGAATTTCGTACTGATTATGAAAGACGGAAAGATCTACAAGGATAATACTGCATCGGCAAAATAGAGAGTCACTCTAAAAACGGATCGGCGTTCGGAAGTTGCCGATTATCAAGGATGAGATCTATGCCAACTGCCTATAAATAAAGAGATCCAAACCATATCAAGAAGGTCACCAACGCTATCGTGACAACCGACAGCCATACCGGAAATCCAAGCCCGAAGCTAAGTGTAAAGGCAACGCTCCGCTGGATGACAAAAGGGTTGATGGTAGCAAAAAAACTATCGTCTCCTCCGGCTGATATCAGACAATAAGAGAGCGTGCAAAGTAGTAATACCAGTATTAAGGATGCTATTGTTCTGGGTTTTATTTCTTTTATACTTGACTGTTTCATTACCTCTCTATTTTCTGAGAATATACATATCTGCCAGATTGCCAGTAATGGGCTGCTTTTCCCGATCAAATCGGGTCAGGGTATTTTCGCCCACCTTCTAATATTGAACCTCTTTGCCGGAATCGAGCGTCAGCAGATTACACTCCAGCATGTAACTGCCGCTTTCGGTGAACTTCGAATTGCGGTCGATATAATCGAGCGTCAAGCTGATATTTATGCCGGGGCAATCGGCTGCCGGAAACATGCCTTTGTATTCACCCCAGTAATCCAATGAGTTTTCAGCCGTGTGGCTGTCTTCTTGGCTCAATGAAACGAAAACCGCACGCTATTTTTTATCCGTGTGCAATATCAGTTGTCCCTGCTGTGCATTGAACTTATTCGCATCGTTGCATAGCAAAATTTGGTCGCCTCCGAGCGACAAATTCTTTGTTCTGGCACAAGAGACCAGGGCGAATATCCCGAAGGTTGCTATCGCGTAATTTATTACTCTATTCATAACTGTATATTTATCGTTTGTCAAGTTGTTTTAATACTTTCTGAGCGTAATCCGTCAGCACCACGATGGCTCCCGACAGAATAGCCGTGTCTTTAATCACCAGTCGTTCGGTTCCGGTCAGCAGTGGGAAACCGGATTCTCCGCTACCCAAATCGGGCACCCAGACTTCCGGCGTGGTAACCAAGAACGAGAGTGTGCCGACGGTCATAATAATTGTCAGTGTCGTACCCACCAGCCCGACTTTCGGGCAGAACATACCCAAGAATGCCTAAGTTCCAGAATTTAAGACCGCCTATCCATACGAAAATCACCAGAATAGCTATGCGGATCAAGTTCATACCCAACTTTTGTGCCGAAGCCGCTACGTTCAGAAAGCGGATGTACAGGGAAGAAATTTTTGTCATCATCATCTTTTTATATTTATTGTTTAACCTATGATGCAAATATCGATTGTTTTCGCCAAATGAAAAATGGCGATTACACATGAGAAGTTGGCAATTATACCCGTTTCTCTCTTTTACGGTATTCGGAGATAGACTCTTTGGCTATTTTGCGGAATAATAATCAATAAAAGAGAAATCATTATATTTTAAACAGATAGCCGATAAATTAAATGTGACATATCGGTATCATTACAGCGAACAATAAGCTCTCCGACAGGATTCATACCCAACGCAACAGCAATACAAATAGAAGTAGTATTACACGGACGGATACTACTATGATATAACTCTTGCAGTTTTAGTTTAACCAAAGCATACTCCACGCACGCCTTTGCCGCTTCCATACCGTATATACCCAAAAAAACATTATCGAAAATATAACCCAGTTCCACTACCTTCTTGTCTTGAATAACACTCTTGAAAAGTCCCACTTGCCCTATTAGCTTTCCGCTCTCTTTCAATATAACGGCAAAATAACCGTAACCATCCTTATGGTAGCAGGTCATTTGCCTGTTGATCCATCGATGACTCTCTTTCTTGGAAAATCCATGCTCCCACCCATACATTATTTCCGGCTTTTCCATTAAAGTATTAATTGCAGGCAGATCTTCTTTCGATAGTTTACGGATAATTAATCGCTGGGTCTCTGCAATCATTAGTGTTTCCTCGTAAGAACGCAGTGTTATGTCATCCTCTTTAAGTTCTTGCAAAATATCGCTTAAAATCTTATCATAGCAGGTACTCAACTCTTGGTCGTTTTTAATGGGTACATCGTATTCATCCGTTTCGATTTTATGAATGTCCTCCAATATCTTACGTTTATGCTTGGATGCAGGCAGGTAATCGTATTGTATTATAAAATCGTTTATCTCTTCCACGAGTAAGTCAAAAATTTCCTGCTGTATATTCTCGCTGCACGCAGTCAGGCTTATTTCCTCTGGCATAAACGGAATTTCTGGGTCCATAGGTTCTTCCTTCGCTTCTTCTCGGTAAATCGGTTCAAAGGAATTCATCCATTCATCTTCCATCTCCTTTCGTATAGAAATGGGGGTATTTTGACACGCCTTGCAAATATGCTTGGTATGTCCTTTTCCACTGAATTTTTCATTGGCCTTATATTGGTGGCATACTTTGCAATAGTGTCCAGTATAATTTTTTTTCTTCTTTACCATTGTCTCTGCTTATTATAATAGTTGGAACGGTATAAAGGAAATGCCGTTCCAACTATCTAATTGTAAAATTACTGTTTTTCTGAATACGAACCAATACAGTAATCGCTTACTTCCGATTCTCTAATAACTTGGATAGCTCCGGGTCATTTTCAATCCGTTTAAGTTCTGCATCCACCATATGTCTCACATCCGTCTTAATACGGTTGTAGTTTTCTTTAATCTGCTCCTTCATACGGTCGTTTCCCTCTTCATCCGTAAAATCGGTAATGATGGGGATTTTCTTGTATGCGGATTCTTCCCGTTTCACTTTTTCAGAGTCCACGACAATCTCACAATGGAAAATCTTTTGCTCGATGCGTTCCGTGAAGTTATCCGATACAGAACCGACAAACATACCTTGTGTCAAGCCGCTGATTTTACTGGGCGGGATGAGGCTATCCATCTGGGTATTGATGGAGGTGGATTTGTCTTGGCGGTTGATGGTGATGGACTGCCTTTTTTGCAATACCTTGCCGAAACGCTCGGAGAGGTTTTTGGCGGTTTCACCCACCACCTGACCGGAGAAGATGTTTCCAACGGTATTCATCACAACTTTGGCTTCCTTGTCGCCATAGTCGCGCACTAATTGCGAGAAGTCTTGAAAGCCCAGACAGACGGCTACCTTGTTGCTTCGGGCGGTGGCAATCAGATTATCAAGTCCTTTGAAGTAAATGGTCGGCAACTCGTCGATGATAACCGATGATTTGAGTTGCCCCTTCTTATTAATGAGCTTCACGATACGGGAGTTATACAACCCCAATGCCGCACCGTAGATGTTCTGGCGGTCGGGATTGTTCCCCACGCACAAAATTTTTGGTTCTTCGGGGTTGTTAATATCCAACGTGAATTCGCTATCGGACATCACCCAATAGAGTTGCGGTGAAATCATACGAGACAGCGGGATTTTTGCCGATGCAATTTGCCCCTGCAACTGTTCGGCTGCTCCGCCGAGCCACGCATCCATAAAGGGAGAGAGGTAGTTTTCTAGGTCGGGGTAACTTGTCAGAATAGGGAAAATATCCTCGTATCTGCGGTTGAGAAACTCAATAGCGTGCGGAAAGGTGCAATACTTGCCGCCCTCGTAGATTTTCAAATACCAAATAATGCTGGCAAACAGAATGATAGGGCTTTCCACGAAGAAATCACCCTGCTTTTGCACCCATGTCTTATTGAGGTTGAGCATTATGGTGTACGCCGATTCGTAGGCATCGGTAATATCCTCCATAAAATCGGGGTGGATGGGATTACAACGGTGGCTACGGCGGGGGTCGTCGAAGTTAATCACGTAGAACTTCGGCTTGACCTTGTATCCGTCTAAATTGTTGATTAAGTGGTTGTAGGCAATCATCGACAGATCGGGAAACTTAAAGTCGTACACGTACTGCGAATAACCCTTTTCAATTTGCTGTTTGATAAACGAATTAACTACTGCATAGGATTTTCCACTGCCCGGAGTGCCTAATACGATGGACGCACGAAAAGGATTTACAACATTAATCCAACCCCTATTCCACTTCTTTTTATAGTAGAATCGTGTGGGCAAATTGATGGAAAACTCGTTTTCAAGCAACCTTGTTTCCTGCATGAACGATTCGTTCTCTTGGTTGAACACGTCGTCCATCAGGTTGTTTTTCAATAGGCGGCTCATATAAAGCCCCGACATCAACAGGCAGATATAACCGACCGTCATGGTAAACAGATAGAGAGCGGTGTTTGCCTCCACTCCCAACGGTAGGGCAAGCACCCACCAGTTGAGGAAAAAGAAGACAAAGCCCACGCCCATAAACGTCCATATCTTCGCCCACGTTATTTTTTCCTCCTTTACGCCCGATGTTCCCAGACACGAGAGAGCAAGCAGCAATACGGCTGCCAGCTTGGTGTAGAGTATTGAGCCGAACAGCCCTGCCGTGTTGTGGAAATTCATCAGGATTTTATCGACCACGCCGATATTGACTCCCCATAGTTTAATTGCTTCGTAGCAATACCAATAAATATTGATTACTACAAACAGGATACTTACGGCTCGTAAGAAATCCATTATCTTGGCTAACGCCCTTAAATCATCATCTTGTTGTGACATAATTTTGCTTTTTAGATTGTTAAATACCTCTTCCTTTTTTCTTGCGTTGCATCCGGCGGCGGAATGCCTCTTCCTCCGGATCTGTGCCATCAGGTAACATCGACAGGTCGAGCATACCTCCGACAATGGTATCTCCGTCGGATTGCTGTGCGGCTGGTTCTTGCCGTTGCGGTGCATAGCTTTGTGGCTCGGATGTAGGATTGTCTGCCGATTGTGCTTTTCGCATACTTACCCACTGTTCCAGAGCATTTGCCGAAAGCTCTTTACCCATACGGGAGCCGTTGAGTACGCACCCTGTGTTGTGGTCGATGAACGTTGCACCGTATATCCTACCCGTGTCGGTTTCCCGAAACACCACATCGACGCCTTTGGCTTTGAGAATGGCGACAAACTCCTTTCTGCTCCTTGCTTGATGCATGGCGGCAAACACTTTTCCTTTGGTATATTTACCCAAATCCTTGTTTTCGATCTCGGTTTTGGAGGTGGTACACCGCTTGTCGAAAGCATCATACCCGGCATGCTTGCCAAAACGGGAGGCTTTGAGCGGGTTGCCGACTTTACCCCCTTTCTCGTCCGTTGCCGAATAGACAAACCCCCGATACTCCCTGCCACTAACCTCTCCACGAGCCTCTTCAACGGTGATGTTGTAGAGAGAAAGCAAGGCACGGTATTCGCCGAGCGACTGAAAACGGTAGTTGCCGGATAGCTGTTTCAACACATTACCCACCTGCCGTTTTACATTTCCCTCCGATGCGTTTACCCTGTGGAACGCCCCCTGTTCCAACCGTTGCTTGCGGCTACCCGACGGATGCAGGTTGTACTGCTTTTCAAGTGCGTCGGTTGCCCGTTTACTACGGCGGTGGATGTAGTCGTTGTTGAGCCGCTTGCCGTCCTTGCCGACACGAATAGACACGATGTGTAGGTGTTGGCGGCTAATATCCTCGTGCTTAAATACCACGAATGGTTGTTCCCCATAACCGATTTTCTCCATATATTCCCGTGCGATGTCCGCCAGTTCGGTATCGGTCAGTTTATCGTCGGGGTGCGGATTTAGAGATATGTGCATCACCGCTTTTTCTGTCCGCATACGCTCCGGCAGATACCTTTGAAAATCCGCCATCGCACGGGCAATATCTATCCCTCCCGTACCATTGTCGAAGATTTTGTTTGAGGCAAGTAGCTTGCCTTCCCCCTCGTTTACCTTCTCACCGTTGTACGCAAGTGCCCCATAAAGTGAACTGCCTACGTTGATTTTGGCAACCATTGCTGTTCAAATTTTTGTGTTAAGGCTACTACTTCACGGCTTACGGCAACCAATTCCAGTGTGATTTCTTCGAGCTTGTAGAGCAACGCCAACGCCTTTTTCTCTGAAAAACGGCTTTTCAACTCCTTTACTACTTGGTTGTAATTGACACCGATGCGGCGGTATTGGGCATGCAAATCGGATAGTTTCGCGTAGTATTCGGGCGTGGAGTTATCAATTTTGATGACCTTAAATTCCGCTTCGAATACCCGTGCTTTGATAAAAACCGCTTTGGCATACTCGCCCGATTGCTCATACATAGTGAGGAAACGGGCGTGTTCCTCATCATCAAAACGCACCATCACGCAGTGCGTTTTAGGGTTCAGTTTGGGCGTTCGCCCAGCTTTCTTTGTTTTTTCTCTCATATTACTGTGGATTTTAGTGGTATCACGATATAAGCCATAGCTTAACGCCTACCGCAGGTATGAAACAGGGCTTTCCGACTTCGGAGGAAAAAGCCCAGCCCTCTGCAAGAGCAAGGTGCAATGGGAGTAACCCGTTGCCTTTTGAGTTACTCAAAAGACACCTTGCTATGTTCCAATGAACATAAAAATCCGTCTGGGGGACGGATTGGAGAGAGCTTATCACAACCTGCGGCGTACGTTGGCAGTGAACCTTGTCGCTTGGGGGCAAAGTTACGGGGTTTATATAGCTGATTTTCAAAGCGTGAAACGCCAATCAGTGCCACCCTGACGCCAAACAGTGCCACATAGGTTAAAGGTGATACAAGTGATGATTATTCGTCGTTTATTTGCCGGAGCATTGAATAATGAATGACTAAAATAGATGAATATGCACACTTTTAATGAAGCACATAAGCAGACCATTATTGCCTTGCCGATGCAATGGTATAATGATTTGAAAAACTACAAATGCGCAGATTTGCTGTCGCACAGATTCATTGATTTGCTGTCGTACTGTCGTGTTGTAGTGCAGATTTGCAACCCTAACGATTGGTAGGTTCAATCAAGCAATGGTTCGGACTTGTGCTTCCGCACTTCTACATCTTGCTACATATTCAATGATAGATTGACCTACATTGGTAACTAATTATAAATTCAAAACATTACGATTATGAGTAAAGAAATCTTTGTTGCATTTGCCACCCAGAAAGGTGGTATTGGTAAAACTTCGGTAACGGTTCTTGTTGCCAGCTACCTCCACTATGTGAAAGGGTACAACGTCGCTATCATTGATTGCGATTATCCCCAAAACAGCATTATGGATATACGGGAGAGGGAGGTAAAATTGATAGAGGACGATCTCTATTTCAAAACCCTTGCCTGCAACCATTTCAGAAAGGTAAAGAAAAAGGCATATCCGGTTGTGGCAAGCAATCCAGTTGATGCACTTGATGATGCGGAGCAGATGATGAACGAAGAGGACATCAGACCCGATATTGTTTTCTTCGATTTGCCGGGTACGCTAAAAAGTGAAGGGGTGGTTCGCACCCTTGCACAAATGGATTACATTTTTGCTCCGTTGAGTGCGGATCGCCTTGTGGTGGAGAGTACCCTGCAATTCACCTCTATGTTCAACGAGAACCTAATGACCACAGGTATAGCCAAAGCCAAAGGGTTGTATCTGTTCTGGACGATGGTGGACGGAAGAGAGAAAAGCGAGTTATATGAGGTGTACGAAAAGGTTATTGCCGAAATGGGGCTTTCGGTGCTTAAAACATCATTACCCGATAGTAAGAGGTTCCGTCGTGATTTATCCACAGAACGAAAAACCATCTTTCGCTCAACTATTTTTCCGATAGACAGCACCTTGCTCAAAGGAAGCAACATTAAAGAGTTGTCGGATGAGATATGTAACATTATTAAAGAGTAGATGATATGGGAAGCCGCAAAGCCGATACGGAAGGGATAGATGAAGCACTACTGCTGGCATCTATCAAGCAGCGCAAGCGGGATGGCGGCATACAGCCAACGAATGAAACGCCTCCTCCAGTTGTACAACAGAGTGAAGTTCCTGCTGTTTCAGAAAAACCGCAGGAACAACCCAAAGATCCGCCCCGACGAAAAAAACAAAATGTAGACTATGGCTCTACGTTTTTACAACGGAATGAAATCAAAACCCGCCAATGTGTATATATCAGCCGGGAGGTACACAATAAAATCTCTAAAATAGTGAATGTGATAGCGGACAAAGAGATTACCGTCGGAGGATATATTGATTCGGTACTTGCCCAACATCTGGAACAGCACAGGGATGAGATTAACGAGATGTACAAAAAACAACGTGAAGATTTAATTTGATGAAAGATGAAAAAGAAAATATCATTTGAAGATAGAAAAAGAGGCTATGCAAAGCGATTTCTTAAAGCTGCTGATATAGCTGCCCGGTTTGGAAAAACAACCTACGTGCGGAAAGAGTACCACGAGCGAATACAGCGGATCGTGAGAGTAATCGGCAAAGATGAGGTATCACTATTCAGCTATATAGACAATGTATTGGCTCATCACTTTGCTACATTTCAAGATGAGATAACCGAATTGTATAACAAACATAACGAGTCAATTTTTTAAGAATGGAAACACTACTAATATGCCTGCTATTGCTTTACAATGCGTGGTTGGTAACTTACATCCTATTCGGGCGGCGAAAGAAAACGGATGCTCCACCGGAAGAACGCCCACAGACAAAGCCGCCGAAAGATGAGGGCGGAATTGTCGGCAAAAGCCACTTCAAGATGGAGAGCCGGACGCCAATCAGTGCCAAACCGGAGCCAAATACTTCCACTTCCGTTGAAGGTGAGGACATTACAGATATTGCCGTTACATTTGCCGACGAAGAGGGCGAAATACCGTCGGCACGGCTACCGGATGATAAGTTAGACGAAGCGTTTACAGACATTCGGATTTCCGATGTTCCTGTGGAATACGTGGACGATGACGGGCGAGAGCCAACACCCACCAAGCGGTACGCCACCGGAGCGACCTTCGAGGAAATCGGCGAAGCGATAAAAGTCGCCGATAACCCTTCGGCAGCACTGAAAGAGCGTAAACAGGCGGGACGGTTTTTTTCAGAAATGAAAGACAATGAGTTTTATAATAAGCTCATTGAAAACAATCCCGAAAGGGAGACTAAAATAAAGGGGTTAATGGACGAAATCTCAAATCAGCCTATCTCTGGGGAGGGGGAAGCGGTTGAGGTTTCAGTCCATCCCCAAAATAAAACCGAGGTGAAAGTGCCTGACGACATCAGCGGGTTCGACATTCGGGATTTTGTATAACAATTAAAAAACAAGAGCAATGAGAAAGTATGACTATGGCTGACCGACGAGTAGCCACCACTAAAATCCACAGTAAAAACAGTATTAACCGCTACCAGAAGCAGAGCCTATCCAACTCCGCCCGGTAGCACAACTTAAAAAGTATTTATGACTAAAAAACAGATTTTGTTCTCCGCAGCCCTTATGATGGCTGCAAGTAGTGCATTCGCACAAGGCAACGGCATGGCAGGTATCACCGAAGCCACAAGTATGGTAACTTCGTATTTCGATCCCGTCACAAAATTGATCTACGCTATTGGCGCAGTCGTGGGGTTGATTGGCGGAGTCAAGGTGTATGGCAAGTTTTCGAGTGGAGATCCCGACACCTCGAAGACTGCCGCAAGCTGGTTCGGAGCTTGTATCTTCCTAATTGTAGCCGCCACTATTCTCCGCTCATTCTTCTTATAATCAAGTTATGGCTGAGTTTTCAATCAACAGAGGGATTGGAAAGTCGGTTGAGTTTAAGAGCCTCAAAGCACAGTACCTATTCATCTTCGTGGGTGGGTTGCTGGCACTCTTTATACTCTTTGTGATCATGTACATGGTTGGCATCAACCAATGGGTTTGTATTGGGTTCGGGCTGGTCGCCGCAACAGTTCTGGTGTGGCAGACCTTCGCCCTGAACACCAAATACGGTGAACACGGACTAATGAAAGTGCAAGCCCGGAGTAGCCACCCCAAATACATTATCAACCGCCGGAAAATCCCTAAACTATTCAAACGGGGTCGCAGATCCATTTGTCAAACTTAATAGAGAAGAATAGAAATGAGAAATATATTAAAAGCAACCACACTGGAGAGCAAGTTCCCCTTGCTCTCGGTGGAACACGATGTAATCGTGAGCAAGGATGCCGATGTTACGGTCGGGTTTCGGGTGGAGCTGCCCGAACTCTACACCGTAACGTCAGCGGAATACGAAGCGATACATTCGGCTTGGGTCAAGGCGATGAAAGTGTTGCCGGACTATTCGATAGTCCACAAGCAGGACATCTTTATCAAGGAAAACTACAAGCCGCAAACGGATAAAGAGGACATCAGTTTCCTCTCCCGTTCGTTCGAGCGGCATTTTAACGAGCGTCCATACCTTAATCATTATTGCTACCTGTTCCTGACGAAAACGACAAAGGAGCGAAGCCGCACTCAAAGTAGCTTCAATACGCTGTGTCGTGGGTTCATTGTTCCGAAGGAGATTAAGGACAAGGAGGCAATGACGAAGTTCATTGAAGCCGTTGGGCAGTTTGCCTCGATTATGAACGAGAGCGGATTTATCAAACTGCACCGTCTGACCACCGATGAGATTGTAGGCACGGAGTCGCAAGCCGGAATTGTGGAAAAGTATTTTTCACTCTCGCAAACCGACACCACTACATTAAAAGATGTGGCACTGGGAGCCGACGAGATGAAAATCGGCGATAATATCCTCTGCCTGCATACGCTCTCGGATGTGGAAGATCTGCCGGGTAATGTAATGACGGATATGCGGTACGAAAAACTATCTACCGATAGAAGCGACTGCCGCTTGTCATTTGCCGCACCCATTGGATTGATGCTATCCTGTAACCACATTTTTAACCAGTATGTGTTTATTGACGATAGTGCCGCCAATCTCCAAAAATTTGAGAAGATGGCGAAAAATATGCACTCCCTTTCGAGGTATAGCCGCTCCAACCAAATTAACAAGGAGTGGATCGACGAGTATCTGAACGAGGCGCACAGTTTCGGGCTGACTTCAGTACGATGCCACTGCAATGTAATGGCGTGGAGCGACGATAGAGAGGAACTCAAACAAATCAAGAATGAGGTGGGTAGTCAGTTGGCACTTATGGAGTGCAAGCCACGCCACAACACCGTTGATACACCAACTTTGTTCTGGGCGGGAATACCGGGCAATGCTGCCGACTTTCCGGCGGAAGAAAGTTTCTACACGTTCATCGAACAGGCGGTTTGCTTCTTCACCGAGGAAACTAACTACAAAAACTCTCCGTCTCCCTTTGGTATCAAGATGGTGGATAGACTTACCGGCAAACCGCTGCACGTGGATATTTCCGATTTACCTATGAAGAAAGGTATCACGACCAATCGTAACAAGTTCGTACTTGGGCCGAGTGGTTCGGGAAAGTCGTTCTTTATGAATCACCTCGTCCGCCAATATTACGAGCAGGGCACGCACGTGGTGTTGGTGGATACGGGTAACTCCTATCAGGGCTTGTGCGAGATGATAAACAAAAAAACCAAAGGGGAAGATGGGATTTACTTCACCTACACGGAGGATAAACCAATCAGTTTCAATCCTTTTTACACCGACGACCTTGTGTTTGATGTGGAGAAAAAGGATAGTATAAAAACATTGTTGCTGACCTTGTGGAAGAGCGAGGACGATAAGATTTCCAAAACAGAATCGGGCGAATTGGGTAGTGCGGTAACGGCATACATCAACCGCATCAAGGCAGACCGCAGTATCGTTCCCAACTTCAACACGTTCTACGAGTTTATGCGTGATACCTATCGTTCGGAGTTGGAAGAGCGAGCCATCAAGGTGAGTAAGGAGGATTTCAATATCGACAATTTCCTAACCACGCTGCGGCAATATTACAGCGGTGGACGCTTTGACTTTTTGTTGAACTCTGATAAAAATATCGACTTGCTCGGTAAGCGATTTATAGTCTTTGAAATTGATGCCATCAAGGAAAATAAAGAACTTTTCCCCGTTGTAACCATCATTATTATGGAGGCTTTTATCAACAAAATGAGGCGGTTAAAGGGTATTCGCAAACAACTTATTGTGGAAGAAGCGTGGAAGGCTCTTTCCTCTCCGAGCATGAGTGAGTACCTGAAATATATGTATAAAACCGTCCGTAAATACTTCGGTGAAGCCATCGTAGTTACGCAAGAGGTGGACGATATTATCAGCTCTCCGGTAGTGAAAGAAGCCATCATTAACAACTCCGACTGCAAAATCCTGCTCGACCAACGAAAGTATATGAACAAGTTCGACAGCATCCAAAATCTGCTCGGTCTGACGGATAAGGAGCGGGGGCAAATCCTCTCCATCAATATGGCGAACAATCCGAGCCGACTGTACAAAGAGGTGTGGATCGGACTCGGTGGAACGCAATCGGCGGTGTACGCTACGGAAGTTTCCGTCGAAGAGTATTTGACCTTTTCGACGGAGGAAACCGAAAAGATGGAGGTAATGGCACTTGCCGATGAGCTTGGAGATATAGAGCTTGCCATCAAGCAACTTGCCGACAGGCGACGTAGTAAAAACAATTAAAATCCAACAACATGACGACCATTTCAAAGAGCCGACTTTTAGAGTTGGCTAAATATACCCTTGCCCTGACTTCCCTGTTTCTGACCGCTTGCGGGGAGATAAAGGAGAATGACTTATCGAAGCTCTGCGGTAACTGGGTAAGTGTAGCAAACAAGCCCGACGTGCTAATCTTCAAAGAGGGCGAACACTACAAAGTAACGGTGTTCAAAAAAACAGGTGTTACCCGAAAAGTAAAGCCCGAAACCTACCTGCTGGTAGAGGAAAACGGCAATCTCTTTATCAATACGGGGTTCCGAATTGATGTTGCCTACAACGAGGCAACCGATGTATTGACCTTTTCACCCAATGGTGATTACACGAGAGCCAGCGAGAAACAGTAGTAACCACTAAAATCCAAAGTAATATGAAGCGATTTTTATTTATGGCAATGGCGTTGGTATCCTTCGCCTTGCCCTCACAAGCCCAATGGGTGGTAACCGACCCTACCAATCTGGCGCAGGGTATCGTGAACACGACCAAGCAGATTATTCAGACCTCTTCGACGGCTTCCAATATGCTAAGTAATTTCAAGGAAACCGTAAAGATCTATGAGCAGGGTAAAAAATATTATGACGCGTTAAAGTCTGTAAATAACTTAGTTAAGGATGCCCGTAAGGTTCAGCAGACCATCTTGATGATTGGTGAAATCTCCGATGTGTATGTTATCAGTTTCCAAAAGATGCTGCGTGATCCGAACTATTCGGTAGAAGAACTCGGAGCCATTGCTTTTGGCTATACCAAGCTGTTGGAAGAGAGTAACGGCGTGTTGCAAGAGATGAAAGAGGTGGTGAATATCACCACGCTCTCACTCAGCGATAAGGAGCGGATGGATGTAGTGGACAGGTGCTACAACTCGGTCAAACGGTATCGCAATCTGGTGAGTTACTACACCAATAAGAATATCGCCGTGAGCTATCTGCGTGCAAGGAAATCGGGCGATACCGACCGTGTGATGGCTCTCTACGGCAGTGCTAACGACAGATATTGGTAAGCGTATGGAATTTGAAAACTTACATCAGATTCTCCGCAACCTCTATGTAGAGATGATGCCCCTCTGCGCTAATATGGCGGGGGTGGCAAAGGGAATTGCCGGGCTTGGGGCACTCATTTATGTGGCAATCCGTGTGTGGCAGTCCCTTGCCAGAGCCGAACCCATCGACGTGTACCCGATGCTCCGCCCGTTCGCCATCGGTATCTGCATTATGTTTTTCCCGACTTTGGTTCTCGGTACGATGAATACCATTTTAAGCCCCATCGTGCAAGGCACGCACAAGATGCTTGAGTCGCAGACTATGGATATGAACAAGTATCGGGAACAGAAAGACAAGCTGGAATACGAGGCAATGATGCGAAATCCCGAAACCGCCTATCTGGTGAGCAACGAAGAGTTCGACAAGCAGTTGGAAGAACTCGGTTGGGGCCCGGAAGATATGATTACGATGGCAGGGATGTATGTGGAAAGAAGTATGTACCAGATGAAAAAGTCAATACGTGATTTTTTCCGTGAGATTTTGGAATTGCTTTTTGCTGCCGCTGCCTTGCTCATCGACACGCTCCGCACGTTCTTTTTGATTGTGCTTGCCATACTCGGCCCGATAGCCTTTGGCATCTCGGTCTGGGATGGCTTTCAAAGCACGCTTTCGCAATGGATGTGTCGCTACATACAGATATATATGTGGCTTCCCGTATCGGATTTGTTCAGTAGCGTATTGGCGAAAATCCAAGTGTTGATGCTCCAAAACGACATTTCCGAATTGCAGAACAACCCCAATTTTTCGATTGAGGCAAGCAACGGAGTTTATATCGTGTTTCTCATCATCGGTATTTTGGGCTACTTCACCATTCCGACGGTAGCAAGCTGGGTGATTCAAGCCGGAGGCGTAGGTAGTGCAGCCCGTCCGATTAACCAAGTCGCAGGCAGAACAGGTGCAGCCGTTGGCGGTGCATCAGGTGCAATAGCGGGTAATTTAGCAGGACGTGCAGGTCAAGCCGCCAAAAATATGGGAAGCAATGCGATTAACGGAGTTAAGAAAGCATTTGGCAAGAAATAATGAATCAATTAAAAATGTAAAACAATGGAATTTAAGTCATTAAAGAACATCGAAACAAGTTTCAAGCAAATCCGCTTGTTCGGGATTGTCTTTGTCTGCTTGTGTGCCGGGATTGTGGGTTACTCCGTGTGGAGTTCCTACTCATTCGCTGAGGCACAGCGACAAAAAATCTATGTGTTGGACGGCGGTAAATCGTTGATGCTTGCCCTTTCGCAAGATTTGTCGCAGAACAGACCTGTCGAAGCAAGAGAACACATCAAGCGGTTTCACGAACTGTTTTTCACCCTTTCTCCCGACAAATCAGCGATAGAGGGAAATATCAAACGGGCGTTGCAACTTGCTGATAAGAGTGCCTTTATACACTACAACGACTTTGCGGAGAAGGGGTACTACAACCGCATCATTTCGGGTAATGTCAATCAGGTGGTGCAGGTGGATAGTGTGTCGTGCAACTTCGACAGCTATCCATACAAGGCGGTAACTTACGCACGGCAAATGATTATCCGTGAAAGTAACGTCACCGAGCGTAGTCTGATCACGCGTTGCAATCTGCTGAACTCTGTCCGCTCCGACAACAATCCGCACGGCTTTATCATCGAAGCCTTTGAAATCATTGAGAACAAGGATATAAAAACTCAAAAGCGATGATAGGCAAGTATGTCAGAAAGATACAGGACTGGGTAGATGATAATCTACGCCGCCTGTGCGGACGGATAACGCCCAGTAAGCGGCTGGCAGTGCTGCTTACGATGTTCCTTTTCTTCGGTATCGCCTCCGTTTACATCTTTGTGAGTGCGATTTACAACATCGGAAAGAACGAGGGACAGCGCATCGAGATTGAGCATATCCAAATGCTTGAACTGCAAAAACGAGATAGTATAAACCAATTAAACATCTACGACAATGGAACAATCGCAAGAGATTAAAAACGAGGTAAAGCCGCCCAAAGAGCCGGACAAACCCAAAAAGGAGCTGACCGAAGAGCAGCGACAAAAGCAAAAGAAGTTTATCATCTACCCGTTGATGGGTATTGTTTTCATCGTTGTGATGTGGCTGATTTTCGCCCCATCGGAAACGGAGAAAGCGCAGGAGCAGGTGGGTTTCAATACCGATGTTCCTATTCCGACCGACAACAAGTTGGTGGACGATAAGCAGACCGCCTACGAGCAGGATATGTTGAACCGCAAACAGGAGGAACGCAGAAATCAAATGCAGGATTTGGCTTCGATGTTCGGGGGTGGCGAAGATGAGGATGCAGAGATGCCGAGCTTCGACGAACCACAAGAGCCAAAGCGTAGCTATGGCGGAGGTGGCGGCAGTGTCCGACCGAAAGAGACTATCCACGCTTCGGCAAACGCCTACAAGGACATCAACCGCACGTTGGGTAACTTCTACGAGCAGCCGAAAGAAGATCCCGAAAAGGAAGAGATGCGCAAGGAGCTGGAAGAACTTCGAGAGATGGCGTATAACCGTCAGACGGAGAAGGAAACAGCGGACGAGCAGTTGGCTTTACTTGAAAAGTCCTATCAGTTGGCGGCAAAGTATATGCCGTCGGGAGGTCAAGGGCAACCGATACCGGGGCAACCATCTTCTGTTACCACTGTTCCGACCAATTCCAAACCATCCGAAGCCTATAAAAACGGCAAGGCGCAAATGAATACCGTTGGAGAAGTTCGGGAACGTGTGGTGTCGGGGTTATCCCAACCAATGAGTGATTCGGTATTCATTGCCGAATACTCACGGGAGCGAAATATGGGATTTCATACGGCAGTCGGCACAACAGGACAGTCGGAGAAAAACACCATCAAGGCGTGTATCCACGAGAACCAAACCATCACGGATGGTCAAGCGGTGCGGATGCGGTTACTTGAACCGATGCGAGCAGGCGAAACGGTCATACCGAAAAATGCACTTGTTACAGGTATGGGAAAGATTGCGGGAGAGCGGCTCGGTATCTCCATCAGCTCGTTGGAGTACAAAGGGCTGATTATTCCGGTGGAGCTGACGGTTATCGACAGCGACGGTCAGGAGGGAATTTTCATTCCGGGTTCGATGGAAGTGGATGCCATCAAAGAGATAGCTGCCAATCTGGGTGGCAACCTCGGAACAACCATTAACCTCAATCAGCAGAGTGCCGGAAATCAGTTGCTAACTGATTTGGGCAAAGGGGCTATACAAGGCACGTCGCAGTATATCGCCAAGAAAATGCGAACGATTAAAGTACACCTAAAGGCTGGGTACAACTTGATGCTATACCAGAATAAACAGTAAACCAATTTTAATAACAAATGAGGCTATGCCTCCCACTAAAATCCAAAGTAAAATGAAAAAAGTAATGTTAGCTATCGCCCTGATGCTGGGCGTTGTAAGTGCAAATGCACAAGAATCAACAGGCGACCTTTTTGAAGGTCTGACCAAGAAAGTAACTTATGACCGCATGATACCCCCGTATGGACTGGAGGTATCATACGACAAGACGGTGCATATCATCTTCCCGTCGGCAGTTCGCTATGTGGATTTGGGTTCACCTAACCTGATTGCAGGTAAGGCAGACGGGGCGGAAAATGTAATCCGTGTCAAAGCAACGGTTAAGAACTTCCGCACCGAAACCAATATTTCGGTCATTACTGAATCTGGCTCGTTTTACACTTTTAATGTGAAATATGCCGATGAACCGTTGTTGCTTAACATCGAGATGAAAGACTTTATCCACGACGGTAGCACGGTCAATCGTCCGAACAATGCGCTCGATGTTTATTTGCAGGAACTCGGCAGTGAATCCCCCAAGTTGGTGCACCTCATAATGAAGTCCATCCACAAGAACAACAACCGTGAGGTGAAACACATCGGGGCAAAATCGTTCGGAATCCAATATCTGCTACGTGGTTTGTACACGCATAACGGGCTGTTGTATTTCCATACGCAGATTAAAAACTCGTCCAACGTGCCGTATGACATTGACTTTATCACCTTTAAAATCGTGGATAAAAAGGTTGCCAAACGTACCGCCATCCAAGAACAGATTATCTTCCCTTTGAGAGCATACAACTATGCCGTTCGTGTAGCAGGCAACAAAGACGAGCGTACCATCTTCACTATGGAAAAGTTCACCATTCCCGAAGATAAACAGTTGGTCGTGGAGCTTCACGAAAAGAGCGGAGGCAGACACCAATCGTTCGTGATTGAGAACGAGGACATCGTGCGTGCCAGAGTGATTAACGAATTAAAAGTAAAGTAGTATGAAGCGTTGGTTATTTATGATTGTAGCGTTGATTGCCCTCACAGGGCAGGCACACGCCCAACGCTGCCTGCCGGGTATGCGTGGATTGGAACTTCGTGGCGGTTTTGTCGATGGCATTCAGAAGCCGACTAACTACTATCTTGGCTTAGGGTTATCCACCTACACCAAAAACGGCAACCGCTGGGTATTCGGTGGGGAGTACCTGAGCAAGCAATACGAATACAAAAATATCCATATCCCCAAAGCCCAATTTACAGCAGAGGGTGGATATTACCTCAATTTCTTGTCCGACCACTCCAAAACATTCCACCTATCTATTGGCGGTTCGGCACTTGTTGGATATGAAACAAGCCGATGGGGTGATAAGTTACTTCCCGATGGTGCAACGCTTATGAATAAAGATGCCTTTATCTATGGCGGGGCTATCACATTGGAGCTTGAAACCTACTTATCCGACCGTGTGGTATTGCTCATCAACGCACGGGAACGTGTGCTTTGGGGCAGCTCCATCGGCAAATTTGCGACACAATTCGGCGTGGGACTAAAATTTATCCTAAATTAATTACAGCAATGAAGTTTACAATTATATCAATTATCACACTCGCAATTACGGGCTTCCTATTTAGCTCCTGCGACGACAAATTAGAGGTGCTACAAGCCTACGACTTTTCAGTATCAACGATGCCCGTTCAAAAGCGTATTAAGCAGGGCGAGACAGCAGAAATCCGTCTCCAACTCCACAAGTCCGGCAACTACAAAGAGGCGGAGTTTCACATTGGTTATTTTCAATTTGACGGTGTTGGCACTCTGAAAATGGACGACGGTACTGTGTTCCTGCCCAATGACACCTACCCGTTGAAAAAAGAAACATTCCGGCTCTATTACACCTCTGGGTGTACCGACCAGCAAGCTCTGACGCTCTATGTGTACGACAACTTTGGGCAACGCTACGAGTTGGAGTTCAGTTGGCAAAACGATTCAGATAAGGAGGAATCCAAAGAGTAAGTAAAGAAAGAAAATCCATCGGCAGACAGTCGGTGGATTTTTCATATTCAGCCAATTGATACCAGAAAAATATGTGTAATTCAAAACAATCCATTAACTTTGTAGGAGTTTAATAATAAACGAAATGCCTATGAGCAAATAACTTGACTGTAACATACCAATAATAATGGCTTTTTAGCTGTTTATTCACTCTTCAGAAACGACCAATTAATGTGCAGTGGGATAAACAGGTGAGGCTTGTGCTATATACTTTAGCACGGGCTTAACTTGTTTACTGCACGGGTGCTTGGTCGTACCTTGAAGAGGAACTTGTTGAGTACCGTGCTTCTTTTTATCCTAAGATTGGTACTACACAAGATTAGTTATCACAACAAAAACCAATCATAAAATGAAGATGAACAAAGAAAAAACCGTTGCTTTTATCGGCTCTCACACTGCTGAGATACTATCAGGCAAGAATGATACTAATTTACTCAACGTACTACTAACAGAAACTTACCTACTGGTAGCTTCGCTCTATCAACAAGGTTACAGAACATTCCTTTGTGGAATGTTTGACGGTTTTGAAAAGATAGCCGCTGAAGCTGTATCAAGTTTTCAAAGAGAGAAAAAGGACGTTGAGTTAATAACCGATAAATCCAATTTAGATTTGACAAACAGTTCCCAACTGGTTTGCTATTGCGACAATCAAGATATTGATGCCATACAAATCTATGAACGTGCGAAAGAGAAAAGTATGCCGGCAATTAACCTGCACACCCTTATGGTAGCCTATTTTGCCAATAACAGCCCTGCAAAACAGGCTCTACAACCCTATAATAAAATAGATGGTTTTCGTTACTGCAAGGAGGGGATTTTGTTGTGCTACCTGTATGGCGAAAAACCGATTATAGCTACTTTTGAGAACATTGAGCACGTGGAGCAACGGGGTGATAAACTCTACGCTACTCTCACTAACAAGTTGGAGGTAGATGCGGATATACTAACAGAATAATTGGCTATCTCAAATTCTTATTAGCCCTTCATCGTGAAACGGTGGAGGGCTTTTCAATTGTCCGCAGTGGGGGATCTATCCGCTTCATCACAGAGTTTCCTGCGTACAGCAGGCTCATTCTCTTTTTCTAAAACCTCGTATTTTTCCAACTTCTCGTAAATCGCTCTTAATGTTTTACAACCATATCGACGTGGTTTGTATCTGGGATGTATCTTTTTTAGAATAAACCCCAATTCGGCAAGCGTAACACTCTCTTTTTCATAGAAAGCAAACGCTTCGTCAAAAAGATGAGCCTCTTTATAAAGAATGGAATCAGGACTTTCTCCACTCTCTAACTTCACTTTGACTTTTGGTTTTTCATTCATCAGTTTGAGTTTGGCAGACAAGGAAAGTGATTTTGATGAGTTATGCTTGTCCTCGATGGGGTTCTTAGCCGTTCCATCATCATGGAGCTTTCTGCGTTCGTCTTTGGCTTTTTTCTGTTCTTTCTTTTTTTTCTCTTGCTCCACCATAGTCTGCTTTAACGGCTTGACCGTTTCGGGCGTTTCACGCTTGAAGCGTTTGAAGTAGACTTCTTCAATGAATTGCGGTAACGGAGCTTTCCATGTTTCCTGTTGGTGGTTGTCTATCTTGCCTAACTTATCGGGGTTCAGTCCCAACTCACGAGCCATTTGTACGTGCTTATCCGAAAGGCGGTGCTTCTTCTGTGCGACTACCCATTTTTCCAATATTGCTTTCTTCACACTCATAATTACGACATTGTTCCTACGATTGGACGCTGGGGGCTTATCTGAAATGCGAACGCTAAATTGTGCGTTATTTCAGCATACAACTTTACTCGTGCGATTGCTCCCATTACTTCGTGATGAACTTCTGTTTTATTGGTTGCCTCCACACTGGTCTGCCATGTTTCCATCAGCCCGTCTACTTTCTCCCAGCCATCGAGCATAAGAGTTTCAACAACGCTATTCAACTGTTTTGCCGTCATTCCAAGTGTTCCGACCGACAATATAATTCTATATTTTGCCATGCGATAAATAGTTCTTTCTGCGAAGATAGATATTTGCCGTTTCATCAGCTAAAAATAACGGCACAAAAATAACCCTCTGGAAAATCAGAGGGTTTGACTCGGTTTCTTTGTTACTTTCTTACCCGCCTTTGGCTCACTGAAAGAAAGTAACGGGCGGATTTCTCCGCCCGTTGATGTTATCGCTGTTTCTTTTTCAACCATTCGTCCCTGCGCTCTCTGCATATTTCGAGCGTGGGGGCAACTGTGCTGAATAGTTCTCCATCGGAAGAGTCACGGTAGTCGTATTGGCAATACCTTCCCTTGCGTCTTGGGCGTGGGGTGAGGTTGAAATAAACATACTTCTCTTGCCCTAATTCGGTGCAAGTGGATACTCCATTTTTGTTTAGTGATTTCATCTATATATAAATTAAAAGGTTACGATTAAAATTCGATTGTCGTTAAGTTCTGCCGAATTTGGGATTTTGCGTTGCTTTACCCAAAAGTGGTTACGTCCAAATCCCCACGCAAAATAATGATGGGCAAAGGAGATATAAGGCAAAGATTTCACCGCATCTTTTAACTCTATTTCATTGGTGCAGTTTATGCCGATGTGGATTAACTGGGCAAATGATAGCAGGGTGTCATTATTGCAAGTGTCTATCATTGATTCGATTGTTACATTCATATTCTTGGGGTTTTATGCAGCCATACGGCTACGGATTTGTTTGATATTCTTATTTACAAGTCTTACGATGCGGTCGTGGTGTTCGGTGTTCGTATTGCATACACCTCTGCTTTGCACCACTTTCAGGGTTTTAAGCGATATTTCCACCGTCTCGATGCGCTTGCCGTCGATGGTGGCAGAGAGTACCAAAGAGTCGGCACGAAGAAAGTAACTGCCATCAAATACGCAATGGTGCATCGCTTTGCCTTCCTCCATATATTCGTCCACGCTCTCCAACACTCGCACTTGGATAGTGCCATCGGTAAAGGCTATGCCGAAGAACTTGGCTTTGAGTTCTTTGAATTTCTCCTCGTTCTCTCGTGCCTTTTGGCGTTTCTGCTCCAACTTCTGTCGCTCATTGTACGCCCTGCGTTTCTTCATATAGAGGTCATGTTGGCGGTGCAGATTGTCGGGGCAAACGTATTTCGGACTGTTAGTGTCCTTGCCGAAAAAGTTGAGTTGGTCAATATAGTCGCACCACACAGAACCGTCACCAATGGTGTAGCCGTGTCTAAGGACGATGCGGATGGAGTTCCAATAGGTGTCGATATTGCGTGAACCACTGCGGACAAAATGTTTCAATAGCTCGTATTGCCCTGCTTTGAGCAAGGTTTCAGCCTTGTTGCTTGCAAGAATGGAGCAGAACAATTCCAACGGATGCAAGCCGTGATACTCCCCACAGAATCCGTTGCGAGTGATTTCGGAGATAACACGCTGTCGGGGGTAGAAGTGTATCGGGTCAATATCGTGTGCCCGATGGTACGGACGGATTTCAAGCCCCGAACCGAAGTTCCAAAGGTCGTAATACATTACGCTCATTCCTCGCAAACGTGCTAAGATGGCTTCTTTGCCCTTTGGCGACAACCAACGCTGCACCACCTCCGAGCAGGTGTAACGAGCCGTTTGCCCAGCCGTATGATATGCGCTGATATGGAAATAGCGTACAACTTGAAAACCGCCACAAGTGGTAATGATGCCAAAGTATTCAACCTCCTTGAATACCCTTTGTCGGGTAGCGTTGATTTTCAAATGTGTTTTGCAGTTGGGGCACTCACACCCCAAAATGGCATCCGAAAGGGGACTGTTATTCTCCCTCCACGAGTGTCCGCACTCTAAACAAGTGATTTTACCATCGGCGTAACGCTTGCCGATATGGTCGAAACAATGCTTGAATGCCCAACGCTGTTGCGGTTCGGTGATTTTTGGTAGACGTTTGCTTAACTCTAATACGTGCTGTTGGAATTTATTCTTCGGTTTCATGGTTTAAAAATCAAATAGTGAGGGTTGGGGCTTAACTTCTACTTTGGCACGCTTTGCAAGGGCTTTCTCCTGCTGTTGCTTCAACTTAGCGTATGCCTCGTTCTCGGCTCGCTTGATTGGATCTTTACGTGCCTGTTCTTTTTCTTCTGCGGTCAGTTCTACGTGGTGATTAACTACCACTTTGCAGTCGATTGGCTTGCCGATTTCGATGTCCGTTTCATCGTAGTAGTGAACCGCTTGTCCAAATATCTCATCATCGGAAAAACCGTTGCAACCGCTTTTCTGAACATAGTTCAAAATGTAGGTTAGACAATCTTCGATGTTCTTCAATGGGTTACGGTACGAACGAGCAAACAATTCGTCATACTCGGCACGTTGCTCTAAATAGGTCTGTATTTCGTTTTTGAAATGGATTGATACGCTCATTGTGATTGGTATTGTGGGGCAAGGTGTTACTCTCGCCCCTTGTGATTACTGAATGGTTGCTCTAATTATCTCTTGGTGGTAAACTCTTGCCACTTCGTCAAAGATGTAGTCGATAAACAATCTCTTTGCATCGGTGCATAGCTCCTGGTATAGCTCTCGAAACGGAGTGATGTTGCCGTTGATATACACGCTGACCATATAGTCGTAGATGTTCTCTACTTCGTAGTATCTGCACTGCTGTGCTACTGTTTTTCCTCGTCTTGCTCTCATTGCCGTATCTGTTTAAGAAATTAATATCCAAAATATCCCAGCGATGATAAGTGCATATAAGAGGACGTAAAGCACCATCGCCAACGCAAGTGTTAAGAGAAACTCTATAATACCTCTGCCCACTGTCAAGGCAATGAACCACCACCAAAAGCCACCACCCAAAAGGGCTGAACCTGCAAGGGCAACAAGTGCCACAATCGCTATTTTATACCTTGTTTTCATCGCTGTTGTTTTTTTAGTTTATGCGGATTCTTGAGATGAGGGAGTTGAAGTTTCAATTATTATCTGCCTCTTTTGAATCCGACATTTTTTTTATGCGTCTTTCCGTCGAGTCGGTCGTTTTCGTTTCAGGGGCGATAAAAGGTGTAGGGTTTAGGACAAACAAGGTTTATGAGAAAAATACTCTCCAACGCAGTGCAGCAGGAAGATTTTTCTCAGAACCGCTTGCGGTTTGACCTTGTTTGTCCGTGAAGAACCCGGAAATACCTTTGCCACTGAGAACGAAACACCGATTTGACGGTTTAGAAACAGCATATTGTGGAGGATTCATAGGTAGAGAGGCAGATTAAGATTATCACTTAATCATTTCCATAGTGGGGTAACCACTATGCTATCAAAAGGGTGGGCAGACAATAATAAAAGATACCGCTTTGCATAGCCGGAAAAAGAAATATCCCCCGTCTGCAAGTGTTTTCACTGCTGACGGGGGATTGTTCTGCGGTTATGCCGTAGGATGAATTTGATTGCCCGATTTATGGGGTAATGGTATTCAGACGAAAATAAGGTCTTTTATACCGAAATGAGGATTGAGCACAATGTAAAATAGATGAAACTTAGTTTTGATATATTCTTTTTTTGAGCTACTTTTGTGGCATAGAAGTTATTTGAAGTATGCAACGCACAGAAATCCTAAACATTCTGTATATAACTAATTCGTAACCTATTGCGATGAAGATGTAAAGTCATTATCTGTTGCTCAATAACTTATCCCTTTTTTATATATAACGACTACAAAGTTACATAAAAAAGCCTTTGTTAAGTCCTCAAGCCCTTCGAGCGTTAATTACAAATTAAATAATTGGAACACTGGCATATAAACAAAGGTTGCATCGTTAATGACTAACAAGTTTATTACTAACAACTTTGTTAGTAACAAACTTGTTAGTTTATTAAAGAATCGCTATATTTGCAAGGTTCCAACAAAAAGATAAGCATGGAAAAGCCATTTGTTTTTGGTGTAGCCACTTCCGGAGATAACTTCACCGATCGAGAGAAAGAAACCCAGCGTCTGCTCCTTAATTTCACACATGGTGTGAACACAATACTTATATCCCCAAGAAGATGGGGGAAAACATCGCTTGTGAAGAAAGTAGCCCAGCTAGCTCAAACAAAGACCAGAAAGATAGTCTATTTAGACATTTTCTCCTGTCGTACCGAAAGCGAATTCTATCGTCTTTTTGCTACTTCTGTATTAAAACAAACTTCTTCCAAATGGGACGAGTGGGTTGAGAACACCAAACAATTTCTCGCACATATCAATCCCAAAATTTCCATTGGCACAGACCCTATGAACGACTTTTCTATCTCTTTTGAGTATAGCATGCAGGATAATGCCGGAAATGATATCTTGCAATTACCTGAAAAGATTGCGATAGAAAAAGGGATTCAAATAGTGATCTGCATTGACGAGTTCCAACAAATCTCAGATTTTGAGGATTCAAAAACATTTCAGAAAAAGCTACGTACGGTGTGGCAACTACAGCAGCATGTCTCATATTGCCTTTTTGGAAGTAAGAAACATCTGATGAATGAACTTTTCGAAAAAAAGAATCTTCCATTCTACAAATTCGGAGATGCGATCTATCTCACCAAAATAGAGACTAAATATTGGATAGAATATATCTGCAAACGCTTTGAAAATACCGGGAAGCACATTTCACCCGAGCTTGCCAAAGAAATCTGTCGCCTTGTGGACAATCACTCTTCCTACGTACAACAACTTGCCTGGTTGCTTTGGATACGCACCACCGATATAGCAACAGAGGAACAGCTGACTCATGCTCTGGAAGATTTACTAGACCAAAACAATATTCTTTTTCAAAGCGAAACTGAAAATCTCTCCGCTTATCAGATGAATTTCCTAAAAGCGGTCATCGATGGGATACACTCTAAATTTAGCAGTAAGGAGATCATTCTAAAATATAACCTCGGAACCTCTGCCAATATCGTTCGGCTGAAGAGTGCATTACTACAAAAAGAACTAATAGAAACAGACGGAAAAGAAATCATTCTGGCTGATCCTGTATTTGGTGTATGGTTTAAAAAAGAAGTATCATGCTGATATAAAAACAAATGATTGATTAACTCTCTTCCAAAAGCAAATCTTCTATCGTTTGGGTATAGTCCTCTCCCATACTTTTACGATATTCAATAATGAAAGCCGAGTATATTTTGGAAAGATTCTCAAAGTCATTCATCTTTTTATAGCATCTGACACTATACATCAATGCTTTCTCATTCAACGGATCTCTATTCAGAATAATGAAACAGATGCGCAACACATAACGATATTCATTATGCTGATAATAAACCGGCAAATCCTTAGGAAGCAATGAAAGAATAGTGTCTTCCGAACGTTGCTTATACTTATCGAACAATGAATGCTCGATATTCTCCAGCAACTTTCCTCTTTCCCATATTGGCAGGAAGTATTCACACGACTGGGGATGCGTAGCTAAATGTATATGCAAATTGAAATAATCGCAAAAACAGATAGCATCTTCTATTTCTATTTTAAAAACACCTTTGTCATAGACCAATCTAATACCATCGAGTTCCAATAGTGTCTTACGCAAATTACTGATAGTAACTCCCTTCAGATTTTTGGCTTTATCTTCTTCCTTGTCCGGCCAGAATATCTCATTCAAAGAAGATGAACTTACCCCTTCCCCTTCTTTAATGCTATTCAACAGAATATATAAAAAGATATACTTCAGCTTCTTACTGAATAAATGAGTTACATCACGCCCGTCCCGGTTATAAACAGTAAACATACCATATATATAGATCCGGTTGGCTTCTTTTTTATCATTCGTACGAATCTTCGTTTCCGAAGTGAGCAGCGAGTTCATCGGGGCCGTTGCAGAATGACCACCGGACGAAAATGTGACAGGACGACTTTGAACAACTTCCTTTTGAGTCTTCCTCCTCTTACGAAAGCCAAACATCCAAATACTCAATGCCGCTATACACAGAACTGCAAATAGCAATATCAATTTTGACCATCCAATGCTTTTCTCACCCGAAACATAATATTCCATCTCTGCCTTACTCACAGGAGGTGCAGATAAAGTATAAATGGTAGCTCTTACCTGTTTAGCCTGCTCATTGCATTCTTGCGCTACACAATAGTACTCTTTTAATGTCGGATTATAATATAAAGATACGGTAGAAATAATCGATCCGGAAACAAACGGAATAGAATCTCCCAATGCTTCCATATTACCATCCTCTATGGATATTCTGTACAACTGCAAACTGGACGTTTTTATGTACTCTGCATAGCGAATCACATAAAGATACTTTCCGTCTTCGGATAAAATCATCTGCTCGGAAGGTACACGCTTCTCTTCCACAGGATGGCTCCAGTATCGTTTTATGATACGACGTTCCAAATCAATACCATACAAATCATTATAATAATTATGCCCAATGCTCTGGTCGCCGGATTCATTGCCTACCCCGCCATATATATACAAATAGTTGCCTTGTGCAGAAGAGGTCATTGAAGAGAAAAAGCGGGGAGTTATATTGTCTCCTTTAAATTGCAAAGTATCCCACCGGTCTACTCCTTCATTGTAGACCAAAAACTTATTACTATATAATCTATTTCCGAATCCTCCAAATACTATATAACGATGATTCTTATTGTCCCAAAAACCATTATGATGATGTAACTGGACTTTAGAGTATGCTCTTCCTATAGGCTCCCATTGCAGCGTGGACAAATCCAGAGACGATATGGTGATACTGTCAACAGGCAGGTTGTTTATCTCATAAGCATACATTTGATTGGCCGATTCATTAATAAAATTAGTTCCCAAGAGCATTTTTACCGGCATCCTACTCGCATATGGTCTTCGCAGCATTCGCTTTTTTGCAGTCTGATAGGTAAATAACGAATCGGGACTGATAAATTGTATTTCCTGCTCTTTACAGTTAAACTTTGATCCCACACATTGAGAAACAATGAAAGAAATATCTTTCCTCCAATGATAAGAATCTCCTATTAACCAATAAGGATTCTCTACCCATCCCAGTATTTTACCGTCACTACTGTGCACCTCATGTCCTTGGCTCTCATTCAAATCAAAAGAATAGTTCTGCCTTTCACCGGATACTTTCAGATTACGGATAGCAAATGCCGGCAAATCCACCAGATGTTCCCTACGTCCGAAAATAAGTACAGGAGACGTTTGATTGGACGGAGCAACAGAATTTGCTCCATATTCTCTCTTGCCGGCAATCATCAACAGACTTTCACCCTTCAGAAGATCAATTCTTAATTTTACAGGCAACCATTGTGAGATAACAGAGTCATTAGGCACAGTGACTGAAATATGATTAACCTTTCCTTCGGTATTAAATTTAAAAACACTATTCTTTTCACTTACATAGGTATATGTCAGACTGTATGCCTCATCACTTATCGGATTGAGCATATGAAACAGATACCCGAAAGTTTCACTCTGAGATATTCTTAATTCAAACTCTATATCGATAAAATTAGAGAAAACCGGAGTTTGTTTTTTCGAGAAAATAGTATAGGAAGTCCGTTGTTCAATCGGTACTTTATTTCCAAAAAACTGCAGACCTTGAGCGCTTAAATGAGGTGTTGCAATTAGTATAGCTATCAATTCGATAATTAGATATTTATATTTTGCACTATCAATCATACTATTAAGACTTACGTTCACGGTGGTAAAGATACTGCTTAAAATCATAATGCCATCGTTTTGCCACCAGAAATAAATAGTAGGATTAAAAAAAAGGTCCGGTTAATTAACCCGATTTTAATTCTGCAATTAATAATGCTTTATTTAATTTGCATGCAATTAATCTTAAAAGATAAAATACCTCATGAAGACCAACAATCGTATAAAATGGATGATTAGTTTATCCTTCATTTTATTTATCCCAAGTACAAACATTGCTCAAAATGCCGGGCAAGCCCCCCAAACGAACTATGCTCAAATGGTTGATACACGCATAGGAAGCAAAGGAAATGGATTAAGCTGCGGATTTACCTATATTGGTGCCAGCTATCCGTTTGGAATGATGCAATTCACACCTTCTTTCTTTTCACCGCAAAAAGGCATCGTAGTCAATCAGATGTCCGGTTCCGGATGTCCGCATATGGGCAATTTCCCGGTACTGCCCATCAGTGGGAAAGTGACAAAGTCTCCTAAAAATATGGAAGATTTTCCGACCTATAAAGAAATAAGAGAAGCAACAGCCGGATGTTTATCTCTACAAATGAAAGATGATATTATCTGCGACGTTACTGTTTCAAAACGCAGCGGAATAGCCCGGTTCATATTTCCTGCTGATAAAAAAGAAGGTACCGTATTGATTGGGGCAGGAGTCAGTTCCACAACCCTTTCTAACGCCTATATCAAAATAACTTCACCTTCTTCCTGTGAAGGATATGCGGAAGGCGGAGATTTCTGCGGTTATAAAACTGATTACCGGATATTTTTTGCCGCTGAGTTTAATCACAAGGCAAAAGAATATGGAACCTGGAAAGGAAATAGCATCAGAGAAGACAGAAAACAAATCGGAGGAGCCCAGTCCGGTGGATATTTTACCTTTGATACGGAACAGAGTGCTTCGGTTGAATATAAAATCGCCATATCGTACGTTTCGGTTGAGAATGCCAAAGAAAATCTGCGGATGGATAACGAGAACCGTAATTACCAACAAGTACTTTCGGATACACGACACGAGTGGAACAAGCAACTGGGAAAAATAGAAGTTCATTCGGATAATCCTGATAAGCTAACCCAATTCTACACTCACTGGTATCATACACTCATCCATCCCAATATATTCAATGATATAAATGGAGAATATATAGGAGCCGATTTTGCTGTTCATAAGGTGACATTCGGAAGAGAATACTATACTACTTTCAGCGGATGGGATACGTATCGTACCCAATGTCAGCTGTTGGCCATGTTCTATCCTCAAGAAGCCTCCGACATGATGCAATCTGCCATAGATTTTGCCGAGCAAGCCGGAGGCTATGGACGATGGATCGCCGCTAATATAGAAACCGGCGTAATGCATGGTGACCCGATGTCTATCATCATTGCCAATACGTATGCATTTGGCGCACAGAACTTCGATATTCAAACGGCTTATAAGCACATGAAACGTGGCGCCTGTACTCCAGGGACTTACTCACAGAATGTAGAAGTACGTCCCGGACTATCTAATTATATAGAAAAGGGGATAGAAAACGCCTCCTTATGTCTTGAATATGTATCCTCAGACTATGCTATAGGGCAGTTTGCTCTTCAAGCCATGAAAAATAAAAAGGAGGCTTCTTTCTTTATGAAACGCTCATTAAATTGGAAGAATTTATATGATCCGTCCACCAGATGGCTACGTTCACGCCACAATCATGACTTAAACTGGAAACATCCCGATCATGACTGGCGCGAAGCAACCAAAGAAAACTATTTTTGGATGGTGCCCCATAACCTGGAAACACTGATTGATACCATCGGAGGTAAAAAAGCTGCATCTAATCGACTGGACAGTCTGTTTGTACGTCTGAATGCCGGCTACGATGATCATTACTTTGCTGCAGGTAATGAACCTGACTTCCAGGTTCCCTGGATATATAACTGGACAGACCGCCCTTATAAAACATCGGAAACAGTACACCGGATATTAAATGAGATGTACACTTCCAAAGCAGATGGTATGCCGGGAAATGATGATTGCGGTTCAATGGGATCATGGTATGTATTTGCTTCCATCGGGTTGTATCCTATGATTCCCGGAATAGCCGGATTTAGCGTTAGTCTGCCATATTTTAATAACATCACTTTACACTTTCCTAAAGGAAAGCTGAAAATAAAAGGAGGAGATTTTTCCAAATCTTATATCAATGGTATGAAAATAAACGATGTAAAAAGCAATAAAACATGGATTGACTGGGCAGAAATAGTCAATGGTGGCTTTATTGAATATAAAGCGGATAATAAAGCTAATAAAAAATGGGGGCTATAATTAATCATCTGTCATATAACCAATTAACATACAATGAAAAGTGAAATAAATACATGATAATATCAGCGATTAATAAATTTATCCGATTAATTAACCCCAATTTAATTATCAAATTAAGGCCAACTAATTTATTTCGCTCAAAATAATATTTAGAATATGAAAAAGCACAGTAAATCTCCACCAACTCTTAGAAGTAGTATCTTATAATTATTATATAGATACAATCAGTTGAACCAGTATTAATCTCAATCATAATTTATAAATCTAAGAACCATGAAAAATTTAAAAATCAAAAGTCGTAAGGCGAGGCTAATATTTCCGCTATGCGTTGTGCTGCTATCGCTCCTTACCATTTGTTGTAATGATGAACTAAAGGTCGATAAAGAGACTTTTTTTCCACCTAAAGCAGATGAAGAATCCAGATTTGATATTTTTTATCCTGATAGTGGTGGCTTCGGTACGAAACTGATATTGAAAGGCTACAACTTTGGCACAGATACTAATTATATCAAAGTAACAGTCAACGATAAAAAAGCTAAGGTAATCAGAGCGAACGATAATATTATTTATGCGATAGTTCCTTCAAGAGCAGATACCGGCTATGTCCGCTTATATCTTAAAAAAGGAGAGGAATTCGAGGAATTTACTTCTGAAACAGAATTCAGATATCTATTCAAAAGTAATGTGAGTACTTTATTTGGTGTACCGGGAAAGGCTGCAGAAGATAATCGCCTAGACGGTCCATATGCAGAAGCTTTATTACGCCGACCATGGCAAATTGTTACTGATAATGATGGTACCATTTATTTTGTAGACGAAGGACGGGGTCAAAGCAAAAATGGTGCGCTCAGAAAAGCTTCCAATGGGAATGTGGAAACACTGGTTTATGATAATAACGGAGTATTCCAATCACCTAACGGAGTTGTTTTCAGTTTAAATGAGGATACTCTTTTTATACCCAACCGCTGGACAGGTAGTGATGTAAAGACTGATGTAAATATAGTATTCTCTACACGTGATGCTAATTTTGTGAATACCAAAGCATTGGTTACTATCCCTAAAGCTGGAACCAATTCAGTCGCTGTACATCCTAAAACCGGAGAAGTCTTTTTTGACCACAATTCAGAAGGAGCCGTTTATCGTCATACCGGGAATGGTAATTATGAGAAAATGTTAGTTGTCCGTGAAGGTTATAACGATATGGAAATGCGCTTACTTTTCAATAAAACAGGTGATATTCTTTATATTATAGCCCGTAAAAAGCATTGTATATATAGAGTTACTTATAATGCGGCAACACATACATTTGGTATTCCGGAGCTATTTGCTGGTGATTACGGAGAATCAGGATATGCTTCCGGTAAAGGAACAGGTGCGCGTTTTAACCAGCCAAGTACTCCTTGCCTGGATCCTGAAGGTAATTTGCTTATTCCCGATAAAATGAATCACTGCATTCGAAAAATAACACCGGAAGGTGAAGTAACCCTATACGCCGGACAACCTCAAAAATCAGGTCATACAGACGGATTACCCGATAAAGCTAAATTCTATGAACCTGAAGCCGTAACATTCTCAGGTAACGCTTTAATCGTTGCGGACAGAGGAAATCATTGCGTCAGAAATGTAGTTATCGAATAACATATAAATCTATAAATTATCCATGAATAACATGAAACGAATATTCATTCTGCTCCTTATCACAACACTATGGGGAGTACAAGATAATATCTCCGCACAGCAATTACAAAAAGAGAATAATACACCAGAAGTACAGGGAATCATAAAAGACATAACAGGTAATCCTATTATCGGAGCAACAGTTATAGCTAAAAACCAGCCAGGCCTCGGTGTAACTTCAGATATGGACGGAAAGTTTAAAATCAAAGTAGGGGAATACGACATATTGGTTATTTCTTATATTGGATATACTACCCAGGAAATACCTGTTATAAAAATTAAAAATAAAAAGGAAGCAATAGTCACCCTGCAAGAAGATAATCAGACTATCGATGAAGTAGTCGTAACAGCCAGTGGACATCAGCAAAAGAAGACTCTGACAGGAGCTTATACTACAGTAGATATAGCCCAATTAACAGCACCAAGTTCCAATATCACCAACTCTCTGGCGGGAGTAGTGCCGGGAATCATCGCAGTACAGAGTTCTGGCGAACCGGGTGAAGATATGTCCGAGTTCTGGATTCGTGGAATCAGCACATTCGGTGCAAATCAGGGAGCATTAGTTTTGGTAGACGGAGTAGAAAGAAGCTTTAATGAAATTCCAATTGAAGATATTGAAAGCTTTTCCGTACTGAAAGATGCTTCCGCGACAGCCATTTACGGGCAACGTGGTGCAAATGGTGTGGTATTGGTAACCACCAAACAGGGAGTTGCCGGAAAAGTAAAAATTAATGCAAAAGTATTAGCAGGATTAGACGCCAGAGGCCCGATGCCCGAATATGCTGATGCTTTTACTTATGCCAGCTTGGCAAATGAAGCCCGTATAGGCAGATACGAATCTCCTCACTATACTCGTGAAGAGTTAGATATTATACAGAATAATCTCGATCCGGATTTATTCCCAAATGTAAATTGGCGTGATTTGATGCTGAAAAAAGTATCTCCCAAATACATAGCAAACATTAACCTAAGTGGAGGTGGAACAAATGTAACATACTATGTTTCATTAGGATATAACAGTCAGGCAGGTATTTATAAAAGTAAGAGTGTCGAAAATAAATACAATACCAACACAACTTACGAACGATTCAATTATCGTGCCAACGTAAATATGAATGTCACTAAAACAACACTTGTTAAAGTGGGAATCGGCGGCTACCTAATTAATCGCACTCAACCAGGTAGCAGCACAGATGACATCTGGGGATCTTTCTCCAGATTGACTCCACTGAGTATTCCCCGCAAATACTCGACCGGTGAGGAACCATCCGTAGATGGAGTGAAAACACCAGAATATTATATGACCAAAACAGGCTATAAGACTATCTGGCAAAATAAAATGGAAACTAATATCAGATTGGAACAAGACTTGGATTTCATTACTCAAGGATTGAAATTTGTAGGAACATTTGCATTTGATACATACAATGAAAATGAAATTAAGCGAATTAAAACTCCTGAATTATGGGAAGCAGAAAAATATCGTGATCCGGACGGAAACCTTATTTTAAAACGAGTGCAGACAGCACAGTTAATGGGACAGGAATCAACTACTAAAGGAAATAAACGATATTATACGGAAGCCTCTCTCAGTTATTCCAGACTATTTAATCAAAAGCACCGTTTTGGCGCATTTGCTATGGTCTATTTACAAGAAAAATCTGATACCAATTTAGGCACAGACATTATCGAATCTATTCCGAAGCGAAATCTGGCTTATTCAGGCCGATTCACTTACGCATACAAAGATCGATATCTTGTAGAAACGAACTGGGGATACACCGGTTCGGAAAACTTTGAAAAAGGGAAGCAATTTGGCTTCTTTCCAGCTTTCTCTGCCGGTTGGGTTATCTCTGAGGAACCGTTTATGAAGAAGATTGCTCCATGGGTAGAAATGCTTAAAATTCGGGCTTCTTATGGTGAGGTAGGAAATGATATTATCGGTGGACGTCGTTTTCCATACATTGGATTGGTAAATTCGCATCCGGATGGTGACTACTCATTTGGTGAATTTGGAACAAACAAAATACAAGGTTACAGAAATGGTACTATTGGCACTCCTAATCTGACTTGGGAGGTTGCTAAAAAATATAACCTGGGATTTGACTTAAGTTTATTCCACGGTAAATTCACAGGAGTCGCTGATATTTTCCTGGATAAACGAGATGATATTTTTATGACACGCAGTCATATGCCTGAAACAACAGGACTGGCAGATAAAGCTCCAATGGCTAATGTAGGTAAAATGAAGAGTTACGGATTCGACTGGAATGCAGCATATTCCGATCAAATCGGACAAGTAAAATTCACTATTCGTGCAAATATGACTTATCAGAATACTGAGATTCTGGATAAAGATGAGGCAGCCAACGAATTATGGTACAAAATGGAAAAAGGATTCCGAATGAATCAAACGCGTGGCTTAATAGCTATGGGGTTATTCAAAGATGAGGAAGATGTTCGCAGTAGTCCAAGACAAGACTTCGGCGGAAAAGAGGTACTTCCCGGAGATATCAAATATAAAGACGTAAACGGTGATGGAGTGGTCAACAATGATGATATTGTTCCAATTGGTTATAGAACTGTTCCGGGGGTCCAGTATGGTATGGGATTAAGTACAAGCTGGAAGAATTTTGAATTCAATATCCTGTTCCAAGGTTCAGGAAAATGTGACTTCTTCATCGGTGGAAATGGGCCACACGCATTCCGAAATGGACAAACCGGTAATATTCTGCAGACTATGGTGGATGACAACCGATGGATCCCAAGTGAAATCTCCGGAGATGTTTCTACCGAAAATCCGAATGCTAACTGGCCGCGTTTAACCTGGGGGAATAATGACAACAACAATCAGAAATCAACTTTCTGGTTAAGGGATGGACGCTATATTCGCCTTAAAAACATTGAACTACGCTATAATATTCCTACAACTTTTACTCGTAAGTTCTTTGTTAGCAATATGCAAATCGGATTTATAGGTGAAAATCTACACACTTGGAGCCCATTCAAACTGTGGGATCCTGAGAATGCAACTACTGATGAAAAAAATAGTGGAGTTCGAAGTGGAAATGCTTATCCTATAAACAGAACCTACTCTTGCTATATTAAATTAAGTTTCTAAATAAAACACCATATGAAAAAGATAATATTATTCATTACTATTTTCTGCGCTTCATTATCCTTTTACTCATGTGCAGATTTCCTGGACGTAGATAAATATTTCTATGATATGCTATCGGTAGATTCCGCTTTCTCCAAACGAGTATATGTAGAAGGATGGCTATCCAATACATACGACTATTTAAAACAAGACAATCTAACAGAGTTCGGTTCCAAATTGATGTGGGCTAGTGATGATTTAGTTCACCCGGACGGGAAAGTTCTGCAGAACTGTAATTATAGTGCCAGTAATTTCCCTATTTACGAAAACCATTTAAATAGAACCTATGAATGTATTCGTAAATCCTCTACATTTATTGACAAAGTAGTAGAGTGTCCGGAACTTACGTATGAGGACATTTCGGATATGCAGGGACAAGCCCGTTTTTTACGAGCATTTGCCTATTGGAGTTTAATAAGAACTTTCGGTCCTGTACCTTTAATTCCTGAACATGGATTAGATGTCAGTCTTTCATATGAAGAATTATCTCTGCCCCGCGCTAAATTTGATGAAATCATCGATTTCATCGACAATGATTTAAAGCTCGCTGCTCGTGTTATGCCAAGAACACGTACCATTAATAATTTAGGACGCCCTACCAAAGGTGCAGCTTTAGCATTAAGAGCTAGAATACTATTATATGCGGCCAGTCCTATGAATAATGGAAATACTGATTTCTTTAATATTAAAAACCTGGACGGCACACAACTATATAATCAAGAATATGATGAATCAAAATGGGCACGGGCCGCTGCTGCCGCAGAAGATGTGATTAATCTACAGCAATACAGCTTATATACAGTAGAGCCCAAAAATAATGTGCCTGCATATGAACGCCCTCCCTATCATGAAACTTATTCTAATGAAGAATTTCCCAATGGATGGAGCAATATAGATCCTTATGCTTCCTATAAAGAAATGTTTGATGGAACAATTCGTGGTTCCAAAAATCCTGAATTAATATTCACTAAAACCAAAGCAACAGGAAATTGTGGTATCGAAGATTTCTTTAATAAAAAAAGTATGCCCAGAACTGCCCACGGAGATAACAAAGTCGCTATTACTCAAAAAATGGTCGATACTTATTACATGAACAATGGACAAACTATAGAAGAGGCAGAAACAACAGGATATTATGTAAGAGAAGGATTCACAGAAACAGCTAATGACCCGCAAACAATGAATGGGGCCCCCTTCATGGGAGTAGGTGTATCACTGATGTATGCAAAACGTGAACCACGTTTTTACGCTTGTGTTGGTTTTAATGGTGCTACATGGGAATGTGAAAGTTCCTCGCTGTCTAGTGAGAAAAATTTCCAATGTTGGTATTACAGAGATGAAGTAAATGGTAAACAAGGATTTACAGAGAACTGTCCATTGACCGGCATAGGATTCAAAAAATACTACAACAAAGAAGACTCTTATTCTGAGGGTGGATATAGAACAAATAAAACAGAACCGACTATACGGTATGCAGAAGTTTTACTCATTTATGCAGAAGCTCTCAATGAGTTAACCAGTGGAAACACATATACTATGCAAACGTTCAATGACCAAGAAGTGGAAATCAAACGTGATCCCATCAAAATGAGGGAAGCGATGAAACCCATAAGAATGCGTGCCGGCTTACCTGATTTTGATGATAATACTTACAATACTTATAGAAATTTTAAAGAAGTACTAAAAAGAGAACGTCACATAGAACTATTTGCAGAAAACTGTTTCCGCTATTTTGATTTAAGAAGATGGAAAGATGCAGAAGAAGAGGAAAATCAGGCATTAATGGGATGTAACATCAACATTACAAAGGACGACGAATCAAGACAGGGATTCTATATTACAACTGCAGTGACTGCTATTCCCAAAGTCTTTTTGAAGAAAATGTACCTTTGGCCTTTTCCAACTGCTGAATTAAAACGTAACGTCAATCTGACACAAAACCCAGAATGGTAATTAAAACAAAAAAGAATATGAAAAGAATAATAAACATAATATCCATTACTTTAGGAATATTCATCTTCACAGCTTGTCAAGATGAACTAAACAACGAACTATTCCACAAATTTTCCTATTTGGTGGAAAATGGATGGCAAACCTGTGAAGTGGAGATTAAAGATGGAAATATTGCCGAATTATTAATTGACTTCGGTATTAACGGAACTTCTGAGAATGATAAAGATATAACTCTTAAAATAACTAATGACCCAGATACTTTAGCCGATTATAACTTCGACAAATTTAAAAATCAAATAAGTTCCTATTATATAGAACTTCCAACCAATTGTTATACTTTCGATCAGGAAGTATATACTATTCCTAAAGGAAAATACAAAACGACAGCCAAAATTCAGATAGAATTGGATAAGATTCAAAATATCTACAACGACTATGTATTACCCTTGAAAATAGAATCTTCCACCGGAGAATCGGTTGGACCAAGCAAATATAGCAAATTATTAGCTTACATTTTACCTACGAACAGGTTTTCCGGAACATTCTCAGGGTCTGGTAAGATTACAATTGACGGAACAAGTCAGAGTACTTCTGTTGGCAGTGCCAAATTATATGCCTCATCAATTAATACGTGCTATATGTATGCCGGTAATACCAATCAGGACACAGACCCTAATTATAAAGATTATGCTATTAATCTTAGCTTTGATGAAAAAGAACATATAACTCTGACTGCCAGAAATGTCGAATTAGGGCTAGAACCAATTACTAGTACTCTTACAAGAAAGTATGTACTACACGATACTGATACCCGATATTATGTACAGACCAGTGTTTTGTATTTAAAATATAAATACAAAGATTTGACAGAAGGAGAACGGCGCACAATCGTGTATGAAGGCACACATACTCAAATAAAAAATGTATTAATAAGTGACTATCCTAATGTTAAAGTGGAAGAAGAGTAACTGGAACAATAACTATACAATATATAAAACCTTTTAGATGAAAAAACAACTAAAACTAACATTACTAAGCTGCTTGTTGTCTATCCCGGCAATCACTCAGGCAGGTCCTAAAGACGATATCTATCGAAAAGGATGGATTGATTTTAATAAAAATGGCAAGATGGACATATATGAAGACCCGTCTGCCCCGATAGAGGAGCGCGTCAAAGACCTGTTAAGTCAGATGAATATGGATGAAAAGACTTGTCAGATGGCAACTCTCTACGGTTCCGGTCGTGTTCTAGCCGACGCATTACCAACTGAAAAATGGAAGTCGGAAATATGGAAAGACGGTATAGGAAACATTGACGAAGAGCATAACGGACTGGGGAAGTTCGGCTCTGAGTATGCATTTCCTTATGCTAAACACGTTAAAGCTATACATGATATCCAACGCTGGTTTGTTGAAGAAACACGATTAGGAATTCCGGTAGACTTTACTAATGAGGGAATTCGTGGGGTTTGTCATGAGAAGGCTACTTTTTTCCCTGCCCAATGCGGGCAGGGAAGTACATGGAACAAAGAGCTGATTGCCCGGATTGGTGAAGTAGAAGCTAAAGAAGCAACTGCTTTGGGATATACAAATATCTACTCTCCTATTCTGGACATAGCACAAGACCCTCGTTGGGGACGTGCGGTAGAATGCTATGGCGAAGATCCATACCTAGTAGGACAGTTAGGAAAGCAGATGATTCAAAGTTTGCAGAAACACAAGCTGGTAGCCACTCCAAAGCACTTCGCCGTATATAGTATTCCAGTGGGCGGACGTGACGGAGGTACGCGTACGGACCCGCACGTGGCTCCGCGTGAAATGCGTACTCTCTACCTTGAGCCCTTCCGCGTTGCATTTCAGGAAGCAGGAGCATTGGGAGTTATGAGCTCATACAATGATTATGACGGTGAACCTATTACCGGAAGTTATCGATTCCTCACGCAGATTTTACGTCAGGAATGGGGATTTAAAGGATACGTTGTCTCAGACAGCGATGCTGTCGAATTCATCTCAGGCAAACACAAAGTTGCTGATAATAATGAAGAAGCAGTAGTACAATCGGTCAATGCAGGACTAAATGTACGCACTAACTTCAGTTCTCCGGCAGGCTTCATAAAGCCGTTGCGAAGCGCTATTGCCAAAGGAAAGGTATCACAAGCTACTATCGATCAACGCGTAAGTGAGATTTTGTATGTCAAATTTTGGTTAGGTTTATTTGATAATCCTTACCGTGGTGACGGAAAATTAGCGGATAAAATAGTGCACTGCAAAGAACATCAGGCAGTAGCATTGGAGGCCGCCCGTCAGTCAATTGTTCTTTTGAAGAATCAGGATAACCTATTGCCCCTTCAAAAGACATTGAAATCTGTAGCTGTAATAGGTCCGAACGCAGATGAGCAAAAAGAGCTCATCTGCCGTTACGGTCCTTCCAATGCCCCAATCAAAACAGTGTACAAAGGTATTAAAGAAGCCCTGCCGAGAGCTAAGGTGGTATATAAAAAGGGATGTGAAATAGTGGATCCACATTTTCCTGAAAGTGAAGTTCTACCTTTTGATATAACGCCCAAAGAGCAGCAGATGATGGATGAAGCAATTGAAGCTGCAAAATCAGCCGAAGTTGTAATTATGGTATTAGGAGGTAGTGAGGTTACTGTGCGTGAAGAGCGTTCACGCACAAGTCTTGACTTACCGGGCAGACAGGAAGAATTACTGAAAGCTGTATGCAAGCTGGGGAAACCCACCATTCTGGTAATGATTGACGGTCGTGCTTCCAGCATTAATTATGCAAAAAAATATGTACCTGCCATTCTCCATGCATGGTTTCCGGGAGAGTTCTGCGGACAGGCAGTTGCAGAAACAATCTTTGGAGATAATAATCCTGGGGGTAGATTAGCAGTCACTTTCCCAAAGTCAGTAGGACAAATACCTTTTGCCTTTCCATTCAAGCCAGGGTCTGACAGCGGCTGCGGCACTTCAGTTACCGGTGCTCTTTTCCCATTTGGACATGGATTGAGCTACACGACATTCGAATACAGCAATCTAAGAATATCTCCAGAACAACAAGGAGTACTAGGGGAAGTGAAAGTGAGCTGTACAGTTAAAAATACAGGTAAAAGAATTGGTGATGAAGTAGTACAACTTTATCTCAGAGATGAAATCAGTAGCGTCACAACATACGTAAAAATACTACGCGGCTTTGAACGAATTACCTTGCAACCGAACGAAGAAAAAGAAGTGACCTTTACACTGAGCCCACAAGACCTCGCCATCTGGGACAAAAATATGAAATTTCAGGTAGAACCGGGTACATTCAAAGTAATGATCGGAGCTTCTTCAAAGGATATCAAGCTTGAAGGTAAATTCACAATCAATAAATAGGTATTAATATAGAAATAAAGGAATTATCAAAATGAAAAAAAGAACCATTTTATTAGCTTTACTATTTGCTGCAACAGGACTCAGTCCGCTGCAGGCACAAAAAAAGTACAAAGCTTATATAGTCTCGAATTCGCATTTGGATACTCAGTGGAACTGGGATGTACAGACAACCATTGACGAATACCTCAAGCATACACTGGTCAGAAACTTCTATCTGTTTCAGCATTATCCCAATTATGTATTTAACTTTGAAGGCGGAGTGAAATACAACTGGATGAAAGAGTATTACCCGCTTGAGTATGAACTGGTGAAAAAATATATCAAAGAAGGTCGTTGGCATATCTCAGGTAGCTCTTGGGATGCCAATGATACTAACGTACCTTCACCCGAATCTTTCTTCCGCAATATTCTGTTGGGACAACAATTCTATAAACAAGAGTTTGGAGTTAAATCTACAGATATCTTCTTGCCGGACTGTTTTGGATTCAGTTATACATTGCCCACTATTGCAGCACATTGTGGCTTAATTGGTTTCTCAACGCAAAAATTACAATGGAGACACCATAATATGCACGGAAAATCCAAGATGCCATTCAATATCGGTCTATGGCAAGGGGTAGACGGTTCACGCATCATGGCAGCTTTAAATGGCAAAAACTATGTTCACGAATGGAATGGTGGAGATATCAGCCAAGATAACGACCTAAAAAATACAGCAAAAAATGGAGCCAATAACACTGCATACCGTTACTATGGCGCAGGAGACCGAGGTGGTTCTGCTAATATAAATTCGGTTGTTTCCATAGAAAAAGGTGTTAAAGGCAGTGGAGAAGTTGAAATTATCAGTGCTACTTCCGATCAGTTATACAAAGACTATCTGCCATTCGATAATCATCCTGAACTTCCTGTATACGATGGTGAGTTACTGATGGACATCCATGCCACCGGCTGTTATACTTCGCAGGCAGCTATGAAATTATATAATCGTCGGAACGAACAATTAGGCGATGCAGCCGAACGAATCTCAGTAATGGCTGATTATATTGACGGAGCAAGCTATCCGGCAAATACGCTGACTGATGCGTGGTGTCGGTTTATCTGGCATCAATTCCACGATGACCTCACAGGAACGAGTCTTCCTCAAGCCTATACCTATTCCTGGAATGATGAACTGATCTCTCAAACGCAGTTTAATGATATCATCCGTACCGGAGTCGGTTCTCTCGCTTCTTGCTTGGATACAAGAGTAAAAGGAACTGCACTCATCGTTTATAATGCAATGGCCGCCCAACGGAAAGAACTGGCAGAAGCCTATATAAATATCTCAAAGGAGCCTGCTGGAGTACAAGTATTTGACGCCAACGGCAAAGAAGTTCCGGCACAATTACTTAATTGGGAAAACGGGAAAGCACACATTGCTTTTAGTGCTTCTGTAGCTCCATTAAGCTGCTCCGTATATGATGTCCGTTTTGGAAAAAACAATAAGGGTTCCTTCTTAAAAGCAACTCAAAATTCTTTGGAAAACAGCATCTATAAACTGACTTTAGATACTAATGGCGATATTGTTTCTATTGTTGACAAACGTAGTAATAAGGAACTGGTAGAACAGGGCAAGGCATTCCGTCTGGCTTTGCTCATAGGCAATGAATCGAAAGAATGGCCTGCATGGGAGATTCAAAAGAAGACTATAAATAAGCCCGGAACTCCAATCTCGGAAAATGTTCGTATCAGTATCGAAGAACAGGGCCCCTGTTATGCAGCTCTTCGCATTGAACGCACTTTTAAATCTTCGAAATTCGTACAATATATCCGCATGAGTGAAGGTGCAAATGATGAACGAATCGATATCATTAATGAAATAGACTGGTCAACAAAAGACGCCGTATTAAAGGCAGAGTTTCCGATGAATGTAAAAAACCAGGAAGCTGTTTATGATTTGGGTATCGGAACTGTAAAACGTAAGAACAATACAGATATTGCTTATGAAGTATATGCACAGCAATGGGCAGACATTACGTCTCCCGATAAAAGTTACGGAATCTCAATCCTGAATGATTGTAAGTATGGATGGGATAAACCCAATGATAACACTCTACGCCTGACACTACTCCATGCTCCTAGCACCAAAGACAGATATAAATACCAGGAGCAGCAAGACTTTGGTCATCATACCTTCACTTATTCAATCGTCGGTCATCAGAACGAAGCATTGCAGGCCGGAATCAGTCATTTGGCAGAGTCTCTGAACAGTCACTTGGCTGTATTCAACACCCCCAAACATAAAGGTGCATTAGGGCGTGAGTATTCTTTCGTAAAAGTAAATACCCCCCAAGTGGCTATTCGTTCCCTAAAAAAAGCAGAAGAAAGTGATTTGTACATCATCCGTTTATACGAGATGCAAGGTAAATCTGCACAAAATGTAGAAATTACATTCCCTGACGCCATTGAGTCCGCCTATGAAACAAATGGTATAGAAGAAAAAATAGGTGAAGTCACTATACAGAACAATAAATTATGTTTTGATATGGCATCTTATCGACCCAAAACTTTCGCTGTCCGCTTGAAAAAAGGAAATGTAAAAGCAGCTCCAATAAAAAATATTCCACTTCAGTTACCGTTTAATAGCAAAGCTTTCACTCCTGAAAACTTTGGTTATACTGTTTCTTTCGATAAAAAAGGAAATAGTTTCGCTGCTGAATTAATTGGTGATAAAGTAACTTGTGATAATATCACCTTCAGCATTGCTGACCATGAAAATAAGAATGTTATCAAATGTAAGGGAGATACAATCCAGCTACCCAAAGAAGCAGCGGGAAAGAAACTATATATTCTGGCTGCCTCTACAGACAAGGATCGCAAATCAACATTCCTTGTTAATGGTAAATCACATGAATTTGAAATACCTTATTACTCCGGTTTCTACGGACAATGGGGACATAAAGGTGTCAGCGACGGTTATATTCGCAACGCTTCGCTCGCTTACATCGGTTCTCATCGACACACTGAAAAAGGGAATGACACCTATATCTACACATATATGTATAAATTGGGTATCGAGCTTCCCCAAGAGGCACACACACTGGTACTTCCTAAAGATGAGAATATCGCAGTATTCGCTATTACTCTATCCGACAACTATATTGACGACATTAGCACAGCTAATGAAATGCGGACATTGCCATTGGAAGTCTCTAAATGATAAGATAACAACACTGTAAAACTTCAAAATAGAAAAGAGCCTTTTTCCCGATCTGTTTCGGGAAAAGCTCTTTTTAATCCTAAACATTCCGATCATGAAAATCAAATTACTATCCGCACTTATTATTTGTTTATTATCCTCCATTATGACATTCGCCTATAATGGCAGACATGGCTGGTTTATACAAAAAGCACCTCAACAATTAATCCTATGCAATGGGGAAGGACTCAGTAGAGCAGAAAGTATGCTTTTAGAGTCATTATCCGGTCTATGCGGACAAGCGGTGAACGAAGGTTCTTTTGATGAAATGATCTGGATAGAAATAAATAACAATTCCTATCATAAGATTTTAAAAAGCTCACAGGAAAGCTTGAATATCACTAAAGTAATCCGAATGGATATCTGGGACCTCCTGGAACATCTCATGAAAAAAAAGATTATAAAAGGGTATGTACTCTATAAAAACGACACCTCAACAGGAGAAAATTACTCACGAAGAGAAGGAATCAATTATTCAGCTAATGTGGCAACAGTATATGCCAGCCTTCTGAAAGGTGTACTAGTAGAAGAATCTTTAGAGAAACGAATCAAACAGTCCGGATTAAAGAAACTAAAAGACGCACGCAATGAATCTCCGGAATCATGTTTCAAACGTTGCAAAAAACAACTTAATCGAAGTTCAGCTCTTAGCATCGACCCAAAAGTAAGTAACTGCAGAGATATCGCTATAGCCCAAAAACTTATGCTATATTATGGAACGGGACCTTTTTCCGAACAAATACTGGAATGGGTTACTCCGCTTTCACCCATATTAGGCTGGAATTATGGAAATGAAGATGAATATACAGGAGCTATCACAAGATGGGGACATTATAATACCGCTTCAAACTGGTGTCGCAACCTTCCTGTTATCATGGCAGCTTCCGATAAAATGTATCCTTTACCTATACATGAAATAAAAAAAGAAAATATAGATTTTGAAGATAATTCAGCATTCCATTCGTTTGTAATTAGTGACGGCGATAATATGCAATGGACAATGGGAGAATTCCTTGATAGTCCGGTGTACTATGGCAATAAAGACAGAAATCGTTCTCCGGTTTCATGGACTCTCTGCCCTATTAATCTATCAGTAGTTAGTACTTCCACCTGGAACCGTTTTGTAACCATGAAGAAAGACAACTCAAGTGTGATAGAATATGGAGGAGGTTATCAATATCCTGATGAATTTGCAAAAAACCGTCCCAACCGGGAAGAACTTCTGATTGAATTTGCACAGCGTATGAACTGGCATTTCAAGAAATTAAATATCAAAATATTCGGATTCATCTGCAAGGATGTATTCAGCAAAGAGGCCCGGCGGGCCTATGAGATATATGCCCATGAGATAGAAGGGTTGACAGGAATGGTGGCCATTCAATACAGTCCGTATAATATGGGAGGTGATATAATATGGGTGAAAAACAAAGAGAATATTGAGATTCCGGTAGTTACTGCCAAGTTCTCTATCTGGTCCGGATTATTTGATAATCCATTGTGTGGTGGTCCGGATTATGTAGCAGCTCTCATTAACCGGGATGCAGCTAAAGCGTCCAAACAAAAAGATAAAGAGAATCCATTATCTTGGACAATCATACATGCCTGGTCGGATTTCAGTAAAACTGCACATTCTAATAATTTACCCATAAAAGGGTATAATGCAAGTAAAACTTCCGATCAACTATTATCGCCACAAGTGAAAAACATTTCTCTGAATGAGCTATTGTGGCGGATAAGGGAGCGACACTATAACCGTTCTATGATACACTAAATATAAATTCGCTTATGAAACTCACTGCCTTATCCTTATTGATAATTGTTTCATCCGTCATAAGCGCACAACAATCATCCAAAATGCAAAAAAGAAAAGGACAAGAATAATTCTTATTGGAAAAATCCGATTTATCCGGCTATTATGAAACCCGTGCATTTACTAAATGGATGCTGGCTTTCGGAAACGGAAACTATTTATAACGCCAAACTATAAGCTATATTGAAATATGTCTATTTTACACCCATTGTGTGCGATAACAGTGAAAATCCGTGAAAGAAATCAAAAGAGACGCAAATACAAGAATATTATTTGGAAGGAATAGCAAGAAGACTTACATTTGTCATGTGATTTTTTTCATAGTATTAGATTTAAGGTTAACAAAGGTTGGAGCAAGGCGTTGCTCCTTTTTTTATGCCCCAACCTTTCTTTATTTTACCTCAGAGATTTATTACTGTCATTCCAGTACTGTCATTGACTATTTTTTCGGCTTTCCACAGATATAAACCTTGCATTGGTAAGGCGCCAAGTCCACCATTATGTTATTCGCAGCATTTTCCATAGAACGGCTGTCAAGACTATACACCTGCTCCAAAGACAGGTCTTCCACCGTTTTTGAATTTAATTCTATAGTACGTGGAGTATCCGCCCGGTTAAAACAAGCTACCGCTTTGCGACCGTCAGCCAACGGCTTTACCCAAATATCATAATGATCTGCACGGATGCTGCGCTCCGCCTGCTTGCCCAACACATCCTGGTTGATAGCAATCAGGTCCCTATCCAACAGAACCTGCAATGTACTGTCATTCATACTTCGCACGTCATTTCCGCAAAGTAATGGAGAAGCCATCATACACCATAATGCAAAATGAGACTTATACTGTTCGTGAGTGCAACCTTCCGATTCATATCCGATACTCATACTCTTACCACCGATACCAACTACCAGCATATCCGGATCATTCCAACCGGAAGGACCGCCATATTCACTCAAAGGAGCATTGATTTCAAGAATATTCAGGATACCACGAAGCCCGCCCAACTTGTTGGCTTCCCGGTTCCAGACATCGCCTATATCTCCCGAAACGCGCCACAAATGTCCGCCTACCTGTTTTGCCCATTTCCAAGGTTCGCGCTGTCCCCACTCACAAATGGAGAACACGATGGAACGTCCCGTAGCACGCAACGCCTTTCCCATCTTTGCATAGCGCTCCATAGCCTCCACCCGGTCGACAGGAGCATTGCAATAATCATACTTCAACAAATCGACACCCCACAAAGCGAAATCTTTCGCATCCACTTCTTCGTAGCCGTAACTGCCGCATACACCACCACAAGTCTTATCGGCTGCATCCGAATAAATTCCGAGTTTGAAACCGCGCTCGTGCAGATAATCTGCCACATACTTTATTCCACGCGGGAACTTATCTTTATTAATCTGCAAATGTCCGTCAGCTCCCCGTTCGGGCAACTGCCAGAAGTCGTCGATGTTAATATAGGAATAGCCTAAATCCCGCATTCCGTTGGCTACCAGCGCATCCGCAGTTTGCAAAACCAACTCTTCGGTGAGATGTCGCCCGAAAGTATTCCAACTGTTCCAACCCATGGGAGGAGTCAGCAACAGGTCATCACCAATGCGGATCACGAGCTTTTCCGTACTGGTCCCCAATGCGTTCTTAGCTTTAAGAGTGACGGTATATTCACCTTTAGAAGCTACTGATCCTGTGATAATCCCTGTTTTCGAATCCAGTTTCAATCCTTTCGGAAGTTTCTCCGCACTCCATTCCATCGGCCGCTGACCGGTAGTAGGAATATAAAAGAGGAAAGGACTGGCAGGATAATTGCCAATCGCCCGGGGAGAGTTAATACATGGTTTTCCTTCAAAAACCTTTTGAGAAGCATCCGGCAAAGAGATATTTCCGGCAACAGATACGCTTGCTACAAAAAGAGCAAGAATAGACAAAATTACGATACAACGTGTTTGATTCATAGTTGTTTGTTTTTTATTATGCCACTAAGATAGGAGAAAAAACAGAATGAAGTAACAATAAACATACTTTTCACACTCTAAAACTGCATTTTTTTCTGTGCAAGAACCATTTATTGTCCTTGTGTGTTCTGGACGGCTAACAGGCATACTATTGCCATGAATGCCCAAAAATGTCGTTTCATTTCAAATTGTTTTAGGTTGGTCATTAGATTTATAATAATTGATAAACTCCTCCTGCCAATACCCGTACGGCTCCCTTCATTTCCAGTTCAAAGAGAATTGCACTCATTTTATGTACGGGAATATCTGTCTCTACCACTAAGGTATTAATCTGTAAGTTTCCTTGTTTTTCCAACGTATGGACTACCTTTTGCTCCTCTTCTGTCAGTTCCAGAAACAGGCTGCGCTGTACATTCTCTACCTTTACCGGATGTGAATCCAACGTCCATCCCATCGCCTCCACCAAGTCTTCGGCAGACAACAGAAGGGATGCTTTACTGTCACGGATCAGTTGGTTACATCCTTTTGAATATTCGTCGGTCACACGACCAGGGAAGGCGAAACAGTCGCGGTGATAGCTTTCCGCAAGCTCGGCTGTGATCAGAGAGCCGCCTTTGGCAGCCGATTCTACCACAATCGTAGCATCACACATACCGGCCACAATACGGTTGCGACTGATAAAATTGTGTTTATCCGGTGTTGTACCGACAGGAAACTCTGTCAGCAATCCGCCTTTATCAAGCATTTCAACGGCTGTCTTACGATGAAGAGAAGGGTAAATACGGTCCAGTCCGTGAGCTAACACGCCGACCGTAGGCAAGTCATTGTCCAATGCACTCCGGTGGGCATTGATATCAATGCCGTAAGCAAGGCCGCTGACAACTAATACGTCAGGACACAAAGCTTTTAAGTCACGGAGGAAAGTAGTACAGAGTTGTGTACCGTAATCAGTAGCGTGGCGGGTACCCACCATATTAATGATATGGAGAGCGTTCAAATCGGCATTTCCCTTATAGAACAGTACAACAGGAGCGTCTTCACACTCCCGCAAGCGGGAAGGATACGCCTCATCATGAAAAGTCAGGCACTGGATATGATTCTTTTGCAGGAATACAAGTTCCTGTTCGGCACGGGCAATAATTGACGGACAGTCCAGTGCACCCGACACCCGTTCATGTACTCCGGATAATCGTTGCGCCAGTTCTTTCCGGAAGCGGAACACATCGGTGGCACTCTTCATGCCCTCTACCAGACGTTTCGCTCCAATGTGCCCGATACCGGGCACCATTGTCAGAGCGATGCTATATATTTGTTCTTGTTCGTTATTGGTCATTTCAGGTATGGGGCAAAGACATTGTCGAACAATTCGCTGTTACTTAAACGTCCGTTTACCACACATACCGTCTCAACAGTGGATTTCACTACTACTTTCTGATCGCTTTTGCGGAAGATATCCTGATAGAATACGTATTTGATGCCTTCTTTCTTCATATACAGTTTGGAGACAAACTCATCCCCACTCTTCAACGGAGTCTTGAAAGCCATATTGATACGTGCCACTACCGGATCGACTCCCTGTTCATGCAACGCCGCAAAACTAACACCTACCGAGGTCAGAAACTCGTGGCGGGTATGCTCCAGATAATGCTGATAATTGGCATTGTTGACAATCCCCTGAAGGTCACATTCGTAATCACGCACCTTCATCTCCAATTCGTAGATATACTGGCTCATCGTTTATCCTCTTTTCTGTTCTACATCAAGTCCCTTGAATTTCTTCAATTCTTCGGTAGATACCAATTTATATAATTTGTCGCTGGGACGTATCTTCTCTGATTTCATTGAGAAACGCTGACCTTTCTTTACCGTCTCTACCGGCTTCAGATCGACACGCGCTTCGTCCAGTGTCATAAAGACTGCGCCGGTGGTAGGTCCCGTTATCAGCAGCTTGTCACCTACACTGACTTCGGCAGCTTCTACCAAGAACTCAGAGACACCGATATTGGAGAAGTATTTGATACCTTTGCCCACATAGATTTTACGTTCCGTAGCGGCCGAACCATAATTCCGTGTCCATTCGCCCAAGCGTTGTCCCAGATAGTAGCCATCCCAAAAGCCACGGTTAAAGACTGCCTTCAGACGTTCATCCCAAGCGGCAATCTTTTCGTCTGTAAACGTATCATCCAGATAGGCCTTTATCGCTTCTTTATAACATTCCACCACCGTACGCACATACTCAGGACCGCGGGCACGTCCCTCAATCTTGAATACACGCACACCCGCATCCATCATCTTATTCATAAAATGAATGGTCTTCAAGTCTTTCGGTGACATGATATATTCATTGTCGATATCCAGTTCCACATCCGTCTCCTTATCGCGAACCGTATAAGAACGGCGGCATACCTGCATACAGGCACCCCGATTGGCCGAGTGATTCATTTCGTGCAGAGACAAATAGCACTTACCGGAGACTGCCATGCACAAGGCACCGTGACAGAACATTTCAATACGAATCTGCTCTCCGCTCGGACCGCAGATATTCTCTTCCCGAATCTGACGATAAATCTCGGCCACCTGTTCCAGATTCAACTCACGGGCCAGCACTACGACATCGGCAAACTGGGCGTAGAACTTCAAGGCTTCCGCATTCGATATATTCAATTGAGTAGACAAGTGTACTTCCTGACCGATCTGACGGGCATAGTTCATTACCGCTACATCGGCAGCAATCACCGCTGATATTCCTGCCGCTTTAGCCGCATCCACGATGGTACGCATCAAAGGAATATCCTTATCATAGATAATGGTATTAACGGTCAGATAGCTTTTCATTCCATGTTCATCACACGTCTGAGCTATCTCACGCAAGTCATCAACGGTAAACGTATTGGCAGAACGGGCACGCATGTTAAGGTTTTCTATACCAAAATAGATAGAATCGGCTCCAGCCTGAATGGCTGCCGCAAGGGATTCACGCGAACCGACAGGCGCCATTATTTCAAAATCTTTTATATTCATTTTACTACCTGATAATCATTTAAATGTGATAGGAGGGTACAAAGGTACGAATTAATACGTATTTTTGCAGAAAATCAAGTAGAAAGAAAAATGGATCATAAGAAACCTATCATACTAAACGATCTGGAAGAATGGGATTTTATTGACTATATAGACTCATTGATACAGAAGGAGGAGACTGTAGACTTAGAGTTTAAGATAGCCAAAGATGGTCTTCCTAATAGTTTATGGGATACTTATTCTTCTTTCGCCAATACAGATGGGGGAATTATCGTACTAGGTGTCAAAGAACACAAGCAACAGTTTATCATTGAAGGACTGACCAAAGAGCAAATCGGCCAATACAAAAAAGACTTTTGGAACCAAGCAAACAACCCGGATTGTATAAATGAAAACCTTCTTGTGGACAAAGATTTGTATGAAGGATCTTATAAAGGTAAAAGGCTTCTTCTGATTTACGTCCCCCGGGCAAGTCGCACACAACGTCCTATCTACAGAACCAAAAATCCTTTTGGCGGACATACATTTAAGCGTAATCACGAAGGTGACTATAAATGTACGGATGCAGAAGTCAGACGCATGATTGCAGATTCAGACGAAAGCCATCCACGCGATTCAAGAATTCTGTCCAATTATTCTATGGACGATATTGACAAAGAGACACTGATTCAATACAGGCGACTTTTTGCTAACCTTAAGCCATCCCACCCATGGCTTAGCTTAGATGATCTGGACTTCTTAACCAAACTGGAAGCATACCGCAGAGACCGACATACCAAAGAAGAAGGATTCACATTGGCTGGAATTCTCATGTTCGGGAAAACAGAAAGCATCACAGATCCGGAATGTGCGCCAAACTATTTCCCGGATTATAGAGAGCATCTGGAAACGGATATTTCTCTCAGATGGTCAGACCGTATCTGTCCGGACGGCACTTGGGAAGCCAACCTTTTTCAGTTCTACCGTAAAGTATATCCCAAACTGACAGCCATATTGCCAAAACCTTTTCAAATAAAAAATGGAATACGCATTGACGAAACGCCTACCCATATCGCAGTACGTGAGGCATTTATCAATGCTCTTATTCACTGCGACTTCTCAGAAGAAGGAAATATTGTCGTTGAACAATGGGTCGATAAATATCGTTTCAAAAACCCCGGAACAATGCTTGTCAGCAAAGCACAATATTATCAAGGAGGAGATAGTGTATGTCGCAATAAGGCGCTACAGAAAATGTTTATGCTGATCGGCTTTTCAGAGAAAGCGGGAAGTGGAGTAAATAAGATAATAAAAGGCTGGAGAGAAGCTAACTGGCAGAAACCATATGTTGAAGAATTCAATCGACCTGACAAAGTAGAATTAACCCTACCTATGATCAGCTTATTACCGGATGATGCGGTAATTAAACTAAAGGAACTATTTGATGGAAAGGTTGAGAGCTTGTCACAAGATGAGTTAACAGCTTTAGTGACTTGTTATAGCGAAAACGAAATTAGTAACAGCCAACTGCAATATATTGTCCCCCAACATCGTTCGGACATTACAAAGATGCTGAAGAAGCTTTGTAATGAGGGGTTCTTAGTTTCAAAAGGAAATGGAAGAGGAACAAAATATCATGTTAATGAGCCAGAAGGAAAAGTTAGAATCTCAGAAAGCTGCTCAGAGAGAAAGGTTGAGAGCTCAGAGAGAAAGGTTGAGAGCTCAGAGAGAAAGGTTGAGAGCTCAGAAGGAAAGGTTGAGAGCTCAGGACAAACAAAAAAGAGATTAAATTTTGAAGATTTGCAAGCACAGATAATTACTATAGCGCAAGATTACGTAACAATGGAAGAAATTGCTATAAATACTCAAAAGAAATTGCAATATCTTGTTAATAAAATTATTCCGAGAATGCTACAAGCTGGAACGATTGAAAGGCTTTACCCCGGAGTGCCCAGCCATCCTAAACAAAAATATAAGGCAACTAATAAGAACCATAAATAAGCAATACGAGTACACTGCCAATACAGCTTTTTTCATAATTCTATTATTGTTAAGTATGTGATTAAAGGCAAAAGTAGGCTTTTTTCCGTATTTTTGCAGCGAAATAATCATTTAGTTCATCATATACATGAAAATAGACCATATAGACCTGGGAAAACATCCCATCCTTCTCGCCCCAATGGAAGACGTAACAGATCCAGCTTTCCGCCTGATGTGCAAAAAGTTCGGAGCTGACATGGTATATACTGAATTTGTATCGAGCGATGCACTGATACGCTCTGTCAGCAAGACTGCACAGAAGCTGAGTATCAGCGATGAAGAACGCCCTGTAGCTATTCAGATTTATGGTAAAGATACGGAAACGATGGTCGAAGCTGCGAAGATCGTAGAGCAGGCGCAGCCCGATATTCTCGACATAAACTTCGGCTGCCCCGTGAAGAGAGTAGCAGGAAAAGGAGCAGGAGCAGGAATGCTGCAAAATATTCCGAAGATGCTGGAAATTACCCGTGCCGTAGTGGACGCAGTCAAAATACCTGTCACAGTAAAAACCCGTTTGGGATGGGACGCCAACAATAAAATCATTGTAGATCTGGCAGAACAACTACAGGATTGCGGCATTGCCGCACTGACCATTCACGGTAGAACCCGTGCGCAGATGTACACCGGAGAAGCAGACTGGACACTGATCGGAGAAGTAAAGAACAATCAAAGGATGCACATTCCTATCATTGGCAACGGAGATGTGACAACGCCCCAACGCTGCAAGGAGTGTTTTGACCGCTACGGAGTAGATGCAGTCATGATCGGTCGTGCCAGCTTCGGACGTCCCTGGATATTCAAGGAAGTAAAGCATTATCTGGAAACGGGGGAGGAATTGCCGCCACTCAGCTTTGAATGGTGTATGGAGGTACTTCGCCAGGAAGTGATTGACAGTGTGAATCTGCTTGATGAACGCAGGGGCATCTTGCACGTGCGCCGCCACTTGGCTGCCAGTCCGTTATTCAAAGGGATTCCTAATTTTAAAGAGACTCGTATTGCCATGTTGCGGGCAGAAACGAAAGAAGAATTGTTCCGGATATTCGAAACAATTCCTGAAAAAGTAAATTCTCTTTTAGATTAGTTTTACTTAAACATCGGCTGCGCAAACCACTTCTTGAACATCCACGTCGCCACAACATACAACAAGAATGCAGAGAAGAAACCTACGATCGCATCGATAACGTAGTGTGCCTGAATATATACTGTAGCCCCGCAAAGCAGCATATAGAAAGGGATCAGACAGGCAAACAACTTCTTACTTCCACGCCATGCCATAATCATAAGAATGGTAGAAATACCGACATGCGAACTGGGGAAAGCTGCCGTAGGACGCTCTCCCACTTGCTGCGAACCTTCTACCAAACTGTAAAAGAAGCCATGTTGATAGCCCGGACCGGGAAGTAACTCCTGATTGTTATTGAAATAATCGCCGATGGCCGGGAAAATTCCTTTAGATACATTATCAAAACCTATAGCCGGGAAGTAGAACTGCGGCCCTGCTACCGGAACAAAAATATAAATCAGATAATAGATAAAGAAAGAAGTTACCAGTACAAACGACATCTTCTCAAACCATTCAAACTTATAGATAAAATAAAACACCGTCACAATGAGCATCATCGGATAATAAAAGAAATATCCCATATTGAATGCTTCACTGACCAAAAGATGCGGGAATGTATGACAGAACCAGATAGCAGGTTGCCCATTGAAGATAAACTGCTCGGTTATGGCAAACACATGGTCGAGATTCGGAAAGAACCGGTTAAACTCAAACGTATCCGGATACCAGTAGGAAAGCAGGCTCATCTGAATAGCAACACGTACAAACGCCGAAAACTTGCAAGGAGCCAGCCGATAAAGATACATCAGCAGAAAAGTCATTGCAGCAATCATCGCCCTATCCAGCAACATGTGCCATGGATGATCCATTCGCTGAAACAGGAACAGAATCAAAATGGAGGTCAACAGATTATAAATCAATGTTATCTTCTCCACAGCAAACAACCCCTTCCGGGTTTCCACTCGCTTAAATAAGTCTAAAGCCATCCTTCGTTTTTATACCAGTCAATGGTTTCACGGACTCCCTTCTCCAAGTCATATTCGGGAGCATACCCTAACTCATTAATGGCAGGGGTTATATCACATTGCCAGTTACGTTGTTTCATTATTTTATATTTATCAGAATTCAGCGTACTGCTCTTGCCGGAACGTGTTGCAATGAATTCAGCGAGCAAAGATATAACTTTTAGCACAATTAATGGACATTTCACATGAATAACAAACGGATTACCCAGTTCTTTTTGTATTAAGTCCGAAAATACACGACTATTATACACCTTCCCGTCAGTCAGAAAATAGGCTCTTCTAGTCACTTTTTTTTCTATTCCTAAAAAGATGGCCTGCACAATGTCTTTTACATAAACAAAAGTCAGGTCCTGCCGCCGGAAGCCGACAGAGAAGTCAACATGCTGCCGGATGGACTTCGCCATCAAGAAATAATCCAGTTCACGAGGACCGTAAACTCCTGTAGGACGATAAATAACATAAGGGAAACCGGGAATACTTTGAATATAAAGTTCAGCCTTAAGCTTGCTAAGACCATAAGCAGTATTTGGCATCGGGACATCACCGGCTTCTATCGGCGAATAATCTTTTTCGCGTACAGGTCCGAATACACTCAGCGTACTGATATAGATGAATTGCTTCGGAACCATATTCAACGCTTTCAGGGTATCAATAAAGTATTTGGTCTGGAGATAATTCACATAATCAAAAGTATTCTTATCCGGACATTTCGTGACTCCCGCACAATGGATGATATAGTCAAACTTATTATAGGTTCCTTTATGTCCGGAGAGTTGGGCACGCAATTCATTGGGATGAGCAAAGTCCAGTTCCAGAAAATGGATCTTCCGGTTCTTCAAGTACTTTTTGCTGCTGGTGGGACGAATCCCCGCCCACACACCAAACTTTCGTTTTAATGCCTCTTCGACAATAAAACTTCCTATAAATCCGCTTGCTCCTGTTATTAAGATGCTCTCCATTAATTATAACCTCAATGTATAAGAAAAGAATGATGCTACAAAGATACAATAAATATAAAATAAAAGCCATTTTGCATTTCTCAATTATTATTTGTTTATTTGCAACGCAATTTATTTACTATTCAACACATTCAAATCAAGTGGAAGACAAAGCAGATTTCGATTATCTTTTTAAAGAGTATTATCCTCAACTTTATTATTATGCATTTCATTTAATAAATAATATGGAGGCTAGTAAAGATATCGTCAGTGATGCCTTCGAATTCATATGGAATAACTATGCGAAAATAGATAAAGCTACAGCAAAATCTTATTTATACGTGTATGTCCGCAACAAAAGCATTGATTTCTTACGCCATCAAAATATACATGAGCAATACATACAGCTATATTCCGAACTGACAAAAACTTATGTCGAAACAGAATATCAGGAGCAAGATGAAAGGATGTTATCTATCAGCCGGGCGATGGAAAAGCTGACTCCACATACAAGACATATTCTGGAAGAATGTTATATCCAGCGTAAAAAGTATCAGGAAGTGGCTGAAGATCTGAATATCAGTGTCAGCGCAGTAAGGAAACATATTGTAAAAGCATTACAGGTAATTCGTGAGGAATGTGCAAAAAAATCATAAATAGGGTGTCTATATATAATTGATCAAACGTAGTATAAACAAGATTGATATAGTCTCAACAACAATGAACAAGAATATTGACAATATAAATAGCACGGAAGAATCTGTAAAGAAAGCACTCGATATAATGGAGTGCTCTACAGAAATAAGCGATCGACAGCTTCAAGAAATACTCGAAGATGAAGAAGGCTTGCAAGCCTGTCGCGATATAATGGATAGCAGCCTTTTTTTGCAACATAAAAGAGGAATTGAGTTGCCTGATGTGGAAATTGAACTGGGACGGTTCAAGCAGAAACATCACACAGTAAAGATGCGGTCTATCCGATGGAAAACAGGGATTGGGATTGCTGCCATGATTGCCATTATATTCGGAGCTTATTATTTCATCAATAGTGTAACGAATCCTCCTGCTGCTCCTATTACTGTATTCACTGCCGATACAACACCTCAGCATATTACCTTGCAAGAAAATAACGGAGAAAAGGTTGTATTAGATCAAAAACAGTCAAATAGTCAGATTCTGCCTAAAGCTATTGCCGCCCAATCCGAAAAGAAAGAATTAGACTATAGACAAGTTGTCTCAACCATTACACAGACACATGTACTAACCATCCCACGGGGGGAGAACTTTAAAGTTGTACTATGTGACGGAACCGAAGTCTGGCTGAACGCCAATACTAATTTTGTGTACCCAACAGCGTTTATCGGCAATGAACGTATAGTATCATTAGAAGGTGAGGCATATTTTAAAGTAGCCAAAGATGCCAAACGTCCTTTCATTGTGAAAACCAGAACTGTTCAAACACGAGTTTTAGGTACGGAATTCAACATACGCAGTTATACTCCGGAAGATACTCATGTCGTACTTATCAACGGTAAAGTAGAAGTCAGTAATACCCAAGGCGGTGCCTTCACCAGACTTTATCCGGGAGAAGACGCACACTTACAACCAGACGGAAATTTCATTCTTACCGAAGTTGACCTGGATTCTTATGTCTACTGGAAAGATGGCTATTTCTACTTTGATGACACCACCCTTAAAGATATTATGCAGAATTTGGGACGTTGGTACAATGTAAATATAGAGTTCAGAAACAAAGAAGCGATGAACTATAAAATGCACTTTTCATCTGATCGTACCAAAGACCTGGAACATACGATCTCGTTACTTAATAGAATGAAAAAGGTCACAGTCACTTTGCAAGGCAACACGATTACTATAGACTGACATTACAATGCATAAGTATAACAAATTCATGCAATAAGAAACAAATTATCACTTTTATCAAAAAATAATTCGCAAAAGGGGTATCCAAAAAATCCGCTCATACGCATTAGGTATATAAACATATTCAAATTGTGTTATTAAAATCAAAGGTATGAGAAAAATTTGGAAGCTACTCATCGTGTGTTTTCTATGCGCATTATGCTCTTTGCCCGACCAGGTAAATGCCCAGACACAACCACAAAAGAAAATCACGATTGAAATTAGTAACGAACGGCTACCGTCCGTGCTAAAACGTCTGGAAAAGATTTCAGGGTATAAAATCCTTTTCACGTATGACGACGTCAAGAAATACACTGTTTCGGGTGTCATTAAAGACAAAGCCATCGAACAGGCTCTTGACATTATTCTCACTGACAAACCATTGGAGTATCATATTGAGAATCAATTTATCACTATCACTCCTAAAGGTCCTTCCAAACAAGCCAAAATATTCAATGTGAAAGGTGTCGTCATTTCCGGTGATGACGGACAGCCTTTGATTGGCGCTACTGTCCTTATCAAAGGAACTAAAACCGGTGTACTGACGGATATAGACGGTAAATTCCTAATGGAGAAAGTTCCCAGCAACGCCACGCTCCAGTTTTCATACATTGGAATGACTCCTCAGGATCTTTCCCCCACTCCAGATATGAAAGTGACTTTGGAATCTGATGTACAGTCGCTTTCTGAAGTTGTAGTGACCGGTATGCAGCGGATGGATAAACGAATGTTTACCGGTGCTACCGCACAGTTATCTGCCGATAATGTAAAAATTGACGGTATGCCGGAAATCAGCCGTGCTTTAGAAGGACGTGCAGCAGGTGTCTCTGTACAGAATGTATCAGGTTCGTTCGGTACAGCCCCTAAAATCCGCGTTCGTGGAGCTACTTCTATTTATGGCAGTTCAAAACCTTTATGGGTAGTAGACGGAGTAGTGATGGAAGATGTCACAGAGGTAAGTGCCGACCAGCTTTCATCTGGTGATGCCGTAACACTGATCAGTTCGGCTATTGCAGGACTAAATGCAGACGATATAGAAAGCTTTCAAATACTGAAAGACGGTTCAGCAACTTCCATATATGGTGCACGGGCTATGGCAGGTGTGATTGTGGTCACCACTAAAAAAGGAAAGGCAGGAATCAGCCGGATCAATTATACGGGTGAGTATAGTATCCGCTTGAAACCCAGCTATTCGGAATTCAATATTATGAATTCACAGGAACAAATGGGGGTATATAAAGAAATGCAAAAGAAAGGATGGCTCAACTTTGCCGAGACGTATCGTGCCGCAGACAGCGGTGTGTATGGCAAAATGTACCAGCTAATGAATACATACGATCCGGTAACCGGACAGTTTGCTTTAATGAATATCGCTAAAACTCAAAGAGAGTATCTGAAATCAGCGGAAATGAGAAACACAGACTGGTTTGACGAACTATTCCGTACCAATATTATGCATAATCATTCCGTCAGTCTGAGTAGTGGCACCGAAAAAGCCTCTTTCTACGCTTCTCTAAGTGCATTAGTAGATCCGGGATGGACACAGCAAAGTTCTGTAAACCGCTACACAGCCAATCTGAACGCTACGTTCAATATCAGTAAAACTCTTTCGATCAATCTTATATCATCAGCTTCTTACCGTAAACAAAGAGCTCCCGGAACACTTAGTCAGAGTATTGACCCTGTCTATGGTGAAGTAAGACGTGATTTTGATATTAACCCTTACAGTTATGCACTGAACACTTCCAGAACACTGTCTCCGGACGAATTTTATACCCGGAATTATTCTCCGTTCAATATCATGTACGAATTGGATAACAATTATATGAACCTTCATGTAGTAGACATGAAATTCCAAAGTGAATTAAAATGGAAACCAATACAAGGACTGGAGTTAAGCGCATTGGGAGCCGTCAAGTATCAGACAACCTCTCAAGAACATTTCATCACAGACAACTCGAACCAGGCACAAGCTTACCGCGCTATGGGCGATGCTACCATTCGTGATAAAAATCCATTCCTCTACACCAATCCGGACGATCCGTATGCCCTGCCGATATCCATTCTCCCGCAAGGTGGTATTTATCAGAAGACTGATTATAAAATGGTAGGATATGATTTCCGTGCTACAGCCAATTATAACCACTCTTTCGGAGAAAGCCATATCACAAACTTGTTTCTAGGTACTGAAACAAACTCAATTGACCGTAATAAAACTTTCTTCAATGGATGGGGAATGCAATATACGATGGGAGCCATTCCATTTTATACTTACCAGTTTTTCAAAAAGAGCATTGAGGAAGGCACCGACTATTATTCGGTCAATGATACCCGCGCACGCAATGTAGCTTTCTTTGCCAATGGTACTTATTCCTTTCAAGGCAAATACACCCTCAACGGAACCATCCGTTATGAAGGAACCAACAAACTGGGTAAAGCACGTAAATCAAGATGGCTGCCAACATGGAATATTGCCGCAGCGTGGAACATTCATGAAGAATCGTTCTTCAAGGCTGTGGAACCGATACTCTCACACTTTACACTAAAAACGTCTTACTCCCTGACAGCAGACCGTGGACCTGCTGATGTCAGTAATTCGATGATGATACTGAAAAGTTTCAAACCCTACCGTCCTTTCACAAATGTGCAAGAAAGCGGAATGTATCTGGTAGACTTGGAGAACAGCGAACTGACCTATGAGAAAAAGCATGAACTGAACATCGGTGTGGATATGGGATTTCTGGACAATCGGATTAATTTGAGTGCAGACTGGTACTCACGTAATAATTTCGACTTGATCGGAATTGTCAATTCACAGGGAGTAGGCGGAAAAATAGCAAAGATGGCTAATATAGCCTCCATGAAATCACATGGTATTGAATTTACCTTATCGACTAAAAACATTGTAACAAAGGACTTTGACTGGAACTCTGACTTCATTTTCTCCAACTCCAAAAATGAAGTGACAGATCTGAAATCGAACGCATCCATCATTGACCTTGTTACAGGTTCAGGATTTGCCCGTGAGGGTTATCCGGTACGTGGACTATTCTCCATTCCCTTCCTCGGATTGAATGAAGACGGCTTCCCCATGTTCCGTAATTCGGATGGAAGCGTTACTGTAACCGATATCAACTTCCAGGAACGTGAGAACGTAGATTTCCTGATATATGAAGGACCAACCGATCCAACAATCACAGGTAGCTTCGGCAATATATTCCGTTATAAAAACTTCCGTCTGAATATATTCCTGACCTATTCATTTGGAAATAAAATCAGACTGGACCCTGTATTCAGCAATAAATATACGGATCTGACCGCCATGCCGAAAGAATATAAGAACCGTTGGGTTATCCCTGGAGACGAAGCTACAACTAACATACCGGTTATTGCCAACAGACGCCAAAGCGAAAAAGACCGCTATCTGAAAACAGCTTACAACTCGTACAACTATTCGGATGCACGTGTAGCCGACGGTGGTTTTATCCGAATGAAAGAAGTATCACTTTCATATGATTTCCCACAAACATGGTTAACCTCGCTTCACTTGAACAGCTTGTCACTGAAATTACAGGCTACCAACCTATGCCTGTTATATGCCGACTCGAAACTGAATGGTCAGGATCCTGAATTCTTCCGTTCGGGAGGTGTGGCCACTCCGGTCCCCAAACAGTTTACATTAACGCTTAGATTAGGTTTATAACTAAATGGAATGAAATGATGAAAAAGAAACATATATTACTTTCAGCAGTACTACCAGCTATCATACTGCTTGCAAGCTCTTGCAGCAACTATCTTGACGAACTGCCAGACAACCGGACTGACTTGAATACAGAACAGGCTATTGCCAAATTGCTGGTTTCTGCCTATCCTATCACTTCCTTTGCCATGATAGGAGAAATGACTTCGGACAACACAGATAACAATGGAGGTACCTGGACTTCCTACAATCTGCTCCAAGAGCAACTCGCTACCTGGAAGAATGCAACCGAAATTGAAAATGACAGCCCCGAAGCTTTGTGGGAAGACTGTTATTTAGCTGTTGCTACCTGCAACCAGGCACTGAAAGCCATTGAAAAGATGGGAAATCCAGCTAGTCTCAATCCACAAAAAGGAGAAGCGCTATTATGCCGGGCATACGCACATTTTATATTGGTCAATGTATTCTGCCAGCACTATAGCGAAACAAACAGTACTAAGGATCTTGGAGTCTTTTATGCTACCGAACCGGAAACGACTGTTTTACCCAGTTATGAACGTTTGAGTGTGGCAGAAACCTATAAAAGGATCAACAAGGATATAGAAGAAGGACTGCCCTTAATCGATGATGCCGCTTATGAAGTACCCAAATATCACTTCAATAAAAAAGCTGCTTATGCATTTGCCTGCCGTTTCAATCTCTATTACCGGAACTATGACAAAGTCATTGAATATGCCGAAAAAGTACTCACCTCCAACCCATCCGCTATGTTGAGAGACTGGCAGAAGGCAGGAAAACTAAGCGGCAACGGCGCTATCCGCAGCAATGAATTTGTCAGCGAAAGAAACAAAGCAACTCTGCTGGTCATTGCCTGCCGTTCCTCCTGGGCCTACATACATGGTCCATATCACGTAGGGGAGAAATACACACACAACAATAAAATCTCTACAACAGAAAGCTGTCAGGCAAATGGTCCTTGGGGAGATAAAGATACCTACTATTATGACATACCGGAGTTTCAGGGAACGACGAAAGTGATCATGAATAAAATGTACAGCTACTTTGAAATGTCCGATCCTGTAAATGGTATCGGTTACAACCACATCATGTATCCGGCATTCACCACAGATGAGATTCTACTATGCCGGGCGGAAGCATATGCCATGAAAAAAGACTTCGACAAAGCAACAGAAGACCTGTCCATCTGGCTACATGCTTTTACAAAGAGTGAAAAGACAATAGACCGTGCAAGTATCAGCAAATTCTATGGAGATATGAAATACTATACTCCGGAAGATCCTACTCCCAAAAAGGAGTTACACCCCGATTTCACGATAGAATCCGGAGAACAGGAAAACTTTATTCAGGCAATTCTGCATATGCGCCGTATCCTGACGATGCATGAAGGGCTACGCTGGTTTGACGTGAAACGATATGGCATTGAGATTTACCGCCGTACCGTCTACAACGGTGAAATCACAGTGAATGATAAAATGCCGGCAAATGACAAACGTCGTGCCATTCAGATACCGCAAGATGTAATCAATGCCGGAATGGAAGCTAATCCCAGATAACATAATCCATTAACAAGTATGAATATGAGAAAAATAGCTTTTTATATAATCAATTTGTTCGTAATAGGCAGCTTATGGTCCTGCCAGGGAGACGAACCCACCACTACCAGTATTTTCGATGAAGAAGAGGAAGTAGCTGAAACAGAGTTTGATCAATGGCTTCTGCACAATTACACATATCCCTATAATATCGCCTTCAAATATCGTATGGAAGATATCGAATCATCCATGGATTATACACTGGCACCTGCTGAAATAGACAAAGCCAAAAAACTCGCCAAAATCATCAAGCATCTCTGGATTGAAACGTATGACGAGATAGCGGGAGTTAATTTCACACGCGCCTATATTCCTAAAGTAATCCACCTGATAGGCTCAGCTGCCTACGAAGATAATGGTATGATAGTGGGAACAGCAGAAGGAGGAACCAAAGTTACACTTTATTATGTTAACCAACTTCAGATCAACACCGCTTTTCTGAATAAATACTACTTCCTGACAATGCATCATGAGTTTGCCCATATTCTGCATCAGACTAAAAATTATGACCCGGAATTCGACCGTATTTCTGAAGGAAGCTATACAGGCGGAGACTGGTATAACGTGGCTAATACAACAGCTTTAAGAGAAGGATTTGTAGACGGTTATGCAAGTTCGGAGCCACGTGAAGATTTCGCAGAGACACTGGCTGTATATATTACCAATACTGCCGACTTCTGGAAAAGCCAGTTGGATAAAGCCGGAGAAACGGGTGGCCCCATCATCCAGGAGAAAATGGAATATATCAGAATTTATATGGCTGACACATGGGGAATTGATGTAGATAAGTTACGTGAAATCATTCAGCGTCGTTCTAAAGAGCTTGATTCACTCGATTTTGATAACTTCTAAAACCAACAGACATGAAAAAAATAATATACTTATTACTTGCCGTCCTCCTCTTTTGCCTACAATCGTGCGTAAAAGACGAGAAAGATCTGTTTGACCTGCCGGCAGCTGAAAGAATCAACGCAAAGTTACAGGAATACAGTAAGATACTGCAAGATGCACCGAATGGCTGGAAAATGGAGTACTTTCCGGAAATAAAACAATCTATGGGAGGATACACTTATTTTTGTACTTTTCAGAATGGAGAAACTGTCATGATGGGGGACTTGTCACTCACCTTAGCCGGAGTCGACTTGTATCCGGCCGGTACGGAAATAACCTCGGCATACAAACTAATATCCGATCAAGGGCCCGTATTGAGTTTTGACTCTTATAACCCCATATTTCATTATTTCTCAGAGCCTAAGAGCATGATCGACACAGATGGCTATGCCGGTGATTACGAATTCGTTTTTATGAGACAAGAAGGTGATAAGCTCATCATGAAAGGGAAGAAGTATGGCAACACAATGATACTGACACGTATGGAATCATCTCCCAAAGAAGAGCTTGAGAGAATACTGGAAACCCAGCAACTAATGGCCGGTACCCCTTATGACAGAGTTGAAATTGCCGGAAAAGAATATCCGTTAGATTTAGATTACGATAATCGTCAGTTCATCGCAGAAATTAGTGATACGGAAAAGCAGCAAGCTCCTTTTCTTTTCACTAAAAGTGGAATAAAGTTTTATAAGCCCATAGTCATCAATGGCGAGACACTTTATGAATTTAAATTGGACAAAGAAGATAAAACCATCAATGCAGTCGATGCCAAAGCCAGCATTCTTCGTGCTCCATGGATAAAGATTCTGACGAATCCCACAACACAGTATATCTTTGATTTTAACGTAGATAAGAATCAAGCTGCCATGAATGATGAACTGTTCGAGCTATTAAAAGCCGGATATAAAGCAAATACCGGTGAATTGTTCCTCATTATGTATATAGGCAAAAATCATCTTGACAATGCTTCCGGTTCTACTGTCATCGCATTCGGTTCCAATGGCGGTACTATGTTCTACTATCCCAGCTACGGATGTGAGTTTACAGCAACCGGCGAAAACAAGGATCTGCTGGATATCAAAATAAACAAGGACAAGTCTTATATGATAAGCTGGTATTCATGGTGCACATCTATTGCCGATTATATCGAAGCCAATTCACCTTATCGCCTGGAAGATACAGCGATAGATTCCCCCAATAGCATCAGATGCGTCAGCACTACCAATCCAACTGTTTGGTTTGAACTAAAATAACATCTAAAACAAAGATTATGAAACAAATATATCACTACTTCATTTTATTACTTTGCCTCTTGTCGGCTGCATGCGATAACGACGACAATAGCCCGGTGAAAGCATACATTATCAAGTCTGATACCACTTTCGAAGCTAAAGGCGGGAACGGTACGATTGAAGTATCTACCGGCAATCTGTCTGTCAGTTCAGACAAAGATTGGTGCAAAGTAGAGGCAGAAGGGAATATCATCCATATCACTGTCCCACAAAATATTGATATAGGAGGACGTACAGCACTTATTACCATCCTTGCCGACGGCTACGAACTGATGCTTCCGGTCACACAACTGGCACCTATATTTATCGTTTCATCGACCGATCCGCTTTCATTCTTCGGCAATGGCGAAACCATAGAATTGCAGGTACAATCCAGTCTGGAAGTCAAGGTCACCGTGGATGATGACTGGATTCAATATGAACAGAAAGAAAATACGATCAGTTTCCATTGTACCAAAAGTGATGTTCCTTTACGTTCCACTCAAGTGAAAATATCATCCGGGACGAAAACCGTAACATTAGATTGCAAACAGATGTGTATAGAAGGGGAATATACCTTTACATACACAGACACCAATTGGGATGATATTGATCTGAAGACGACTTTAACCAAAGATCCGACAGAAGAAAATACGTATATACTGAAAGGCGATCTACCTTTCGGACGAGAGTTAAAGCTAAAGTATGAAAACAATAAACTGGCTTTCCATGCCGGACAATATCTGGGAACTGAAACGATAGATGGAAAGGAATATCATTTGTTTATGACTTTGGGATATGGCAGATTAACTCCCGCTTGGGATTACATCGTAGATTACGTAGCTCCCATGACACAGAATAAAAATGGAGATTATTGTTTCGAGTTCGACGACGGCAAGCATTGGGGCAAGTATTTTGTAACTCGTGTCAGCATCAGTACATTCACCAGTTCCACTGCAAGCGAAAGCTCTTATGTCGAGGAAATAGAGAAGCTGGCATACGTAATCCTTACCATAAATAAAGTGTTCTAACCAGTCCATTACATTTGTAATATTCTCTCTTATAAGCATTCCTACCGAAGTGATTCAGAAGGGATGCTTTTTATTTTAATAAGGACGAAATTATCGAAGTCAGCGAAAGTTTTATCCAATTCATAACTATCAAATTCAAATATTTGTTTACTTTGTACTCCCATCAAAGAATTTTCAAATAAATCAATTCTATACATTATGGCGAAAAAGAAAGAAAAGAAAGAGAAAAAGGCCGGCAAAAGAATGAGTAAGAAAGAGCTGGCAGCGTTATTGATAGACTTTTTCCATGCCAAACCCAGCGAAACGCTTAGTATGAAATATATTTTCTCGGAGTTGCATCTCACTACCCATCCGCAGAAAATGCTATGCGCTGACCTGTTACACGACCTTTCAGATGACGATTATATTTCCGAAATTGAAAAAGGAAAGTTCCGCCTCAACAATCACGGAACGGAGATGATCGGTACCTTCCAACGCAAAAGCAACGGAAAGAACTCATTTATCCCCGAAGGTGGAGGCGATCCGATCTTTGTTGCCGAACGCAATTCGGCACATGCCATGAACAATGACAAAGTAAAGATCACTTTCTACGCCAAGCGGAAGAATAAAGACGCGGAAGGAGAAGTCATCGAGATTCTGGAACGTGCCAATGACACCTTTGTAGGTACACTGGAAGTAGCCAAGTCGTATGCATTCTTAGTTACGGAAAACCGTACGCTTGCCAACGACATCTTCATCCCGAAAGAGAAGCTGAAAGGAGGAAAAACCGGTGACAAGGCAATCGTGAAAGTAACCGAATGGCCCGACAAAGCAAAGAATCCTATCGGACAAGTGATCGACATCCTCGGGGTAGCAGGAGACAATACAACAGAAATGCACGCCATCCTCGCTGAGTTCGGCCTGCCCTACGTATATCCGAAAGCGGTAGAAACAGCAGCTGATAAGATCCCCGCAGAAATTACTCCGGAAGAGATAGCCAGACGCGAAGACTTCCGTAAGGTAACGACTTTCACCATCGACCCGAAAGACGCCAAGGACTTCGACGACGCACTTTCGATCCGCCCCATCAAAGACGGATTGTGGGAAGTAGGCGTACATATCGCCGATGTGACTCACTATGTAAAAGAAGGCGGCATCATCGACAAAGAAGCAGAGAAGCGGGCGACTTCCGTTTATCTGGTGGACCGCACCATTCCGATGCTTCCCGAACGCCTGTGCAACTTCATCTGCTCCCTGCGTCCGAATGAAGAGAAACTCGCATTCTCCGTCATCTTTGACATTACCGAAAAAGGAGAAGTAAGAGACTCCCGCATCGTACATACCGTCATCAACTCCGACCGTCGCTTCACATACGAAGAGGCGCAACAGATCATCGAAACGAAAACAGGCGATTTTAAAGAAGAAGTTCTCATGCTGGATACCATCGCCAAAGCACTTCGCGAGAAACGTTTCGCAGCAGGAGCTATCAACTTCGACCGCTACGAGGTGAAGTTTGAAATCGACGAAAAGGGCAAACCTATCAGCGTATACTTCAAAGAATCCAAAGATGCCAACAAGCTGGTAGAAGAATTCATGCTGCTCGCTAACAGAACAGTTGCAGAGAAAGTGGGACGAGTGCCTAAAAACAAGAAACCTAAAGTACTTCCTTATCGTATCCACGATCTGCCCGATCCGGAAAAGTTGGAAAACCTGTCACAGTTCATCGCCCGCTTCGGCTATAAGGTACGTACAAGCGGAACGAAAACAGATATATCAAAGTCGATCAACCATTTGCTGGACGATATTCATGGCAAGAAGGAGGAAAACCTGATTGAAACCGTATCCATCCGCGCCATGCAGAAAGCGCGTTATTCTACGCACAATATTGGTCACTACGGACTGGCATTCGACTATTACACCCACTTCACTTCACCCATCCGCCGATTCCCGGATATGATGGTGCACCGCTTGGTTACGAAGTATATGGATGGCGGTCGTAGCGTATCCGAAAGCAAGTACGAGGACCTCTGCGACCATAGTTCGAACATGGAACAGATTGCAGCCAATGCCGAACGTGCTTCTATCAAATACAAACAGGTAGAATTCATGAGCGAACGTCTCGGACAGATTTATGACGGCGTGATCTCCGGTGTAACGGAATGGGGGCTTTACGTTGAACTCAACGAGAACAAATGCGAAGGTATGGTTCCGATCCGTGACCTGGATGATGACTATTATGAATTCGACGAAAAGAATTATTGCCTCCGGGGACGCCGTAAGAACAAGATATATAGTCTGGGAGATGCCATCACCATTCGCGTGGCACGCGCCAATCTGGAGAAGAAGCAATTAGACTTTGCGCTGATTGAGAAATAGAAACAAGTACTGTAAAAACGAATTAATAGTATACTCTTCTGTGCCACCCTATTGGCACGCTTGTGCCAAAGGCGGGGCATAGTAGTGCCAATGCGATGGCACAACTGTGCCAGAGGTTTGGCACAAACCTGTAAAAACTGACATTAGAATGAAAACAATCGTTATCGAAGACAAGCAACGAATCGAATCCATTATTCTTCAAGCCGATGCCTGCTTTGTAGGCATAACGGACCTGGAAGGCAATCCATATGTAGTTCCTATGAACTTCGGTTATGAAAACGATACTCTTTACCTCCATTCCGGTCCCGAAGGGGGAAAAATAGAAATGCTGCAACATAATAACAACGTGTGTATCACGTTCAGCCTCGGACACAAACTTGTCTATCAGCATAAGCAGGTAGCTTGCAGCTACAGTATGCGCTCGGAGAGCGCAATGTGCCGTGGAAAAGTAGAATTCATAGAAGATATGGAGGAAAAGCGCCGTGCACTGGACATTATCATGCGCCATTACACGAAAGATCAGTTCAGCTATTCCGATCCTGCCGTACGGAATGTCAAAGTATGGAAAGTACCTGTAGATCAGATGACAGGAAAAGTTTTCGGTCTGCGGGCTAATGAGAATTCATAAAAACAAAAAGCAAAATAAAGATTAATACAAATTCTTATTTTTCTCTTAAATGCCCGGTGATTTTAAAATAGAAAAGATTTATAATCAATACATTGATGACCTTTTATCATATGGTATTGGATTAGGATTTCATCGTGAACTTATAAAAGATGCCATTCAAGACATCTTTTATAAGCTTTATTTTAAGCGAAATGAATTGAAAGGGGTAAATAACACAAAATACTATCTATTTCAGATGTTAAAGAATAGACTTTTTGACTTAAGTAAAAATACGATTATTACTGATGAAATAGACACCTACAAAAATCTCTTTACTATCAAAGTTACTACTCTTGATCAAATGATTGTGAAAGAAGACCAAATAGAAATTCACAATAAAGTAGAAAAGTTGCTTGATATGTTGACCGGAAGGCAAAGAGAAGCCATATACCTTCGTTTCATTCAGGAGATGAGTTATGATGAGATAGCTTCTTTATTAGATATGACTCCTCAAGCTACACGTAATCTAGTTTTCAGAGCTATAGAAAGAATCCGGCAAAAGGAAGATCTATTTATTGTACTATTATTATATAGTGATTATTTACTAAACTGACACGACCTAAAATCAAGTTCATACAAAAAATAAAATAAAAAAGAGAGATTTTTCTTCTCAAAAATGATTATAAAAAAAAATATATGCAGTCTTTATCATATATACCTTAATGATAAAGTATGCAAAAACCATATCAAAATTACAAACCTGTCGATTTCTTAAAAGACGAACGATTCATTAAATGGCAGCTTTTTCCTGATGAAGAAGATCATTTATACTGGAATTCTTTTATCAAAAAATATCCGGAACAAAATGAAGTAATAAATGAAGCGATCTCTCTTATGAAAGGAACGAAGCTGAATGCTTATTCTTATTCAAACACAGAAAAAGAAGAAATATGGAGGAACATTAACAACAAAATCACAAAACGTTCCACCATTAAACGCTGGAGTTATGCAGCTTCTATTGCAGCATGTTTCATGATTATCCTTCTAGGAAGCTTATGGAAATTTAATCCTACGACTCCCCATTCTATAAAAGCATCCGTAAACATCGACAGCATTTTACAAGGAAACAATATCATGCTTATTCTGTCTGATGGAGAAATATTGCCATTAGATTCATATTCTTATTTACAATATAAAGAAAATGGCACCTTTATCATCGAAAATGAAAGAAAACAAGAAAGAAAATCTACTCAAACAGCAGGTGCACATACATTAATAGTCCCCAGAGGAAAAACATCTTTTCTATCTTTAGCTGACGGAACAAAAATATGGGTAAATTCAGAAACGGTCCTCAACTATTCAGCCCGACTTGATTCTGCAATACGCAAAATATCCATAGAAGGTGAGGCATATGTGGAAGTAGCAAAAAATAAACACAAACCGTTTATTGTACATACTTCTCGCTTTGACGTCCATGTTTTAGGAACTAAATTTAATGTATCTTCTTACAAAGAAGAAGCCGCACATTCTGTAGTATTGGCTCAAGGTAAAGTTAAGGTATACTCGGATAAATTACATATGTCAACTTGCCTAAAACCAAATGAAATGTTTGCTACAAGTAAAGATAGTTGCTATAAAACCCAAGTTAATGCCTACAACTATATCTGTTGGAAAAACGGATTACTATATTTGGAGAGCCAACCACTTTCAACGATCATCAACAAATTATCACGGCATTATGCAGTAAATATTAAGATGGAAAAAGATATATACAGTCTAAAATGCAGTGGAAAAATAGTACTATTCGAAGATCTGGACATCACATTAAAAAATATTTCCAATGTAATTCCCATTACATACACCCATAAAGGAAACGAAATCCTCATTTCAAAGAAAATTAATATTAACTAAAACTATCTGCCTATGAAACATGACCTGTAAAAAATTAAAAATGCCGGATAATACTGCAATATCATCCGGCAATCAAGAGAAAATTAAATTTCACATTACGAGAAATTAAAATCTACGCAAAGATATGAATAATAATAAGTTCTATAAAAAATTACGATTTAATAATTGTTATGCTTTGCAATATATAAGCATATTACTTTTTCTAATACTGACTATCCCGAGCATAAATGCACAGGAAAATGAGACAATATTACTATCTGTCAATGTAAAGAATGGACCGATCAAAGCTGTATTAAATCAAATAGAGAAACACAGTGACTATGTTTTTCTCTATTCAGACAGTATCAAGTATCTGTTAGAAAAAAAGGTTAATATACAACTCAAACAACAAAAGTTGCCCATTATCTTAAATCAGACCTTGAAACATACGGGATTGACATATAAAATTGTTGCCAACCAGGTAACTCTTATCAAAGAAACTGTTATTTCTCAGCGACAATCCGGACCTAGCAATTATCACAATGCCAGGAAAATAATAACAGGAACTATTACAGATGAAAATGGAGAACCTTTGGTAGGAGCAAGTATTAAACTTAAAGACACAAATAGCGGTACCGTTTCAGACATAAACGGCAGTTTCAATGTAGAAGCTGGTAAAGGCGATATATTAATAGTCTCTTATATCGGTTTTTTGCCTAAGGACATAGTAATCAAAGACGCCTCCAATATAGATGTCCGTCTAATTTCCGATAACAATGTAATAGATGAAATTGTAGTAACCGGATATGGTTCGGGCATGAAAAAGCCTACATTAACTGGAGCTATCAGTACTGTACAAAGTAAAGCAATAGTCCGCTCATCTTCTCCTGTCACGTCAGGTGCACTTGCTGGTAAAATTGCCGGATTAAACTTCAGGCATGACGACGGCGCTCCGGGTCCTGGTGCCGTAACCAAAATCAATATACGCAACATGGGTACTCCTCTTTTCGTAATAGATGGTGTCCAGCAAAATGAAGGACAATTCAACCAGATAGATTACAATGATATTGAATCTATAGCTGTATTGAAAGATGCGTCGGCTGCTATCTATGGTTTACAAGCTGCAAATGGAGTTATAGTAGTTACCACTAAGAAAGGTAAGCTAAAAAGCCGTAATACAGTAACTATTAATGCGCGATACGGATGGCAGTCCATGCTGCAATATCCCCAACCGGCCGACGCAGCCACATATGTCAGAAGCTACATACAGTCTGATGCTATCACCGGAAATAAGAATCCACTCTATACAATGGATGACCTGCACAAATGGGAACAAGGTACAGAAAAAGGATATCGTCCTTTCGACTGGTACGATTATATTTTCCGGACAAGTGCACAATCATATGTCGGCGCTAATATTTCGGGAGGATCGGACAAAATACGCTATTATTTAGGAGTAAGCAATACTTTGCAAGAATCTATCGTAGTTAATTATGGAAACTTCAACCGCACAAACGTACAAATGAACATTGAAGCGGATGTATCCGATCGATTCAAAATAGGGGCTACTATGAGTGGACGAATCGAACGGAAAAAGAATCCAGGTGTACCAGGAGATGATATTAAAGCTCCTTTTCTCGGATTGTACCGCAACCTGCCTACCATACGTCCTTATGCAAATGATAATCCCAAATATCCGGCCCGAACATCTACTTACGGAGATAGTAACTTTGCAATTCTAAATTATGATATTTCAGGAAAATCCGAAGAAACCTTCCGGGTCGCCCAACTTAATTTCACTGCTGAATATGAAATCTTAAACGGATTGAAGCTAAAAGGATTATTCTCTTATTTTTATTCACAAAAATATGCTGATACACAAGAAAATACTTATAAGCTATACGGATATGACGAAAAGACAGATACATATCCGGTAGTATTCAGTATGAATAATCCGGTATTGAAAAGAAACGTGTACCGCAAAGAAGAGTTAAAAGGACAATTGCAGCTGACTTATAACAAAACCTTCGGGTTACATGGAATTGATGCCGTCGCAAGTGTGGAATCCTTTAAAAAAGATAATCCATATTTTGATATTCATGCTGTTCCAGCCTCTAATTCATTACATTTGTTTGACTTCCAAACAATGGATACATTCAATGATCACGGGAATATGACAGAAGCACGTTTAGGATATATTGGACGCATACACTACAATTATGCACAAAAATATCTGTTGGAAGTATCTGCCCGTTACGATGGGTCCTGGAAATTTCCACCTAACAATCGATGGGGCCTGTTCCCTTCTATCTCTGCCGGATGGAGAATATCGGAAGAAGGGTTCTGGAAACGTAGTTTATTGTCACCAATTCTCAATGACCTGAAAATAAGAGCCTCTTATGGTTTACTGGGAGATGATAATGTAAGCGGTTATGCAGCTTTTGATTATCTGGATGGATATAACTATAATAAAACAGGTGCTGTCATTGACGGAGAATATTATATAGGTGCTGAACCACGCGGATTACCTGTGACCAACATGTCTTGGATTAAAGCCAAATTATTCGATATCGGTATTGATTTTGGGTTGCTCAACAACCGATTGACCGGTTCCTTCGATTTCTTTAACAGAAAACGTACCGGATTACCTGCTCCAAGATATGATGTACTTATTCCAGACGAAGCCGGCTTCGATCTTCCGAAAGAAAATTTAAACTCGGACATACATAGAGGTATCGATGGAGCCCTTACATGGAATCATCACATAGGCGATTTATCCTATTCCATTGGTGGTAACTTCAGTTACTCAAGGCATCTTGATTGGGAACAATACAAACCTATTTTCGGTAATTCATGGGATCAATACCGTAACTCCAAATATCATCGGATGAATTCCATTAGCTGGGGATATGAAGTTATCGGTCAGTTTCAATCATGGGAAGAAATTGCTTCATACCCAATTGATAACGACCAACAAGGAAATAAAACCCTTCGTCCGGGTGACATTAAATACAAAGACGTAAATGGTGATAAGGTAATTAATGAAATGGACCAACGTCCTATCGGATATACTGAAGGCCGCCTACCGGCCTTCAACTTCGGACTTAATTTTGCTTTCCAATGGAAGGGATTTGATCTGGCTATGGATTTCACCGGAGCAAGTTGTACCACATGGACACAAGACAGAGAATTACGCGTCCCATTCACTAATGGCGGAAACTCCGCAAAATTTATGCTTGAAGACCAATGGCATTTGAGTGACCCTTCTGATCCTCAAAGTACACTTATACCAGGCAAATACCCTACGATGCTCGCAGGTAAAAGTAGCCATAGCAATTATTGGAAGAGTTCATTTTGGACACATAATGTGATTTACATCAAATTAAAGAATTTTGAACTGGGATATACTCTACCAAAGACTGTTAACAAACTTCTCAAATCACAAAACATTCGTGTATATCTATCAGGACAAAATCTGTTCTATTTAGCGAATATAGATGGCATTGACCCTGAAGTAACCTCCAATTCTGGTATACAATATCCCACAACACGACTCATTAGTTTAGGTTTTAACATAAAATTCTAATGATATGAAAAGATACAAATTATTCCTTTTACTGGCAATTTTGCTACCTATTACTTCTTGTTCCGATTTTCTAGACAGAGAACCTGACCAGCTATTATCGGACGAAGCTGTTTTTAATGATCCTAAAATGATAAAATCCGCATTGGCAAATATCTATGGACGAGCCCGATGGGGACAAAAGCTGGAAGACAGCAAGTCCTTCATCTACTTAGATGAAGCTTGTCTTTCCAATGGTGGACCTGACCAAACCAATGAATTTGCAAATGATTTATGGCGTATCTATCCTTACACTTTAATACGCAACATCAATCAGTTATTACGCAGTATACGAAACTCAGACCTGGAAACCTCGGAAAAGGTACAATTGGAAGGAGAAGTACGTTTTTTACGGGCATGGACTTATTTTAATATGATACGTGGCTTAGGAGGAATTCCTTTAGTCGGTGACCAAATTATGGAATATACTCCCGGAATGGACATAGAAACATTACGTTTACCCAGATCCACCGAAGAAGAATCTTACAATTACGTCATCAATGAATGTACAGCGATAGTTGACAACAATATGCTCCCGGAGGCTCCCTCAATTAATGCAGCAAGAGCTACAAAGTGGGCAGCATTAGCACTTAAAGCAAGAGCGGCCATATATGCTGCATCTATAGCCAAATATAACAATCTTATGGAGGCTCCCATCCGAACAGACAAGAATGAAATTGGCATTGATGCAAATAAAGCTAAAGGCTACTATGAAACTGCCCTAAAAGCCTGTCGGGAAGTTATAAAAGGTGGGAAATATCAATTACAAGAAACAGAGGCGGACAAAGGCGTTAATTTCTATAATGCTGTCACTATTAAAGAAAATAATGTAGAAGTTATTTGGGCTGTAGACTATAAATATCCGGGACTGACTCATCAGTTTACTACTTCCAATATCATGATTTCAGCTAAAGAAGACCAAGGTGGAAGTGTTATGACACCTATTTTGAATTTAGTGGAAGCCTTTGAATATGTTAACGATCGTGATGGAAGTATCAAAACCCATGCTAATGATGGTGATTATATCTATTATGATAAGGCTGAAGACGCTTTTGCACAAAAAGACGCCCGTCTTTATGGAACAGTCATCTATCCTGGAGCAAAATTCAAAGGCAAAGAAGTTATCTTCCAGGCTGGACGAAAATATCTGGAAAATGGAGCATGGAAAACAGAAACAAGCACTTGTGGCACTACAGACGAGGCAGGTAACACTATCACCGCATTAAATGGTCCTGTAGAAAATAGTGACAACAACATCAATAAAAGCGGTTTCAATATTCGTAAGTTCTTAGATGAAACAGCCTCAGCTGGTACTATCTCGCGAGGCAGCGAAGTATGGTACGTACAATTCAGATATGCTGAAATTTTATTGACTGCTGCTGAAGCGGCAATGGAACTAAATGATCCTTCTGCACTAGGATATATTAATCAAGTAAGATCAAGGGCAGGTATACAGCCCCTAGAGTCAGTAACCCTTAATGATATCATCCGTGAACGCAGAGTAGAATTTGCATTTGAAAACCAGCGTTACTGGGACTTAAAGCGTTGGAGAATAGCACACAAGCTATGGGACGGAGATGAAAATAATTCCGATGCTGTACAGTATGTATTATTTCCATACGTCATTCACCAACCGGGTGACCCAAGAGATGGAAAATGGGTTTTCGAAAAAAAGAAAGCTTATATGGCTCCTTATCCCCGTAACTTCCAGTTACGAAACTACTATAATTTTATAGATCAAGGTTGGATTAATAATAATCCGAATTTGACAAAGAATCCATATCAATAATCCTCTTATTTATATAAATATGAAACATCATTTTATTTACATATTGTCAATAATCTGTCTTCTATCTCTGCATAGCTGTAATCGCTTTGACAATTTCGATGAACCGGCATCTATGTTAAGTGGTAAAGTTACCTACAATAATGAATATATAGGAGTAAGAGGCAGTGGAAAAAAAATCCAGATGCAACTATATCAAGAAGGGTTTGGAAAAAAAGACCCCATTCCAGTATATGTTACTCAAGATGGATCATTCCAGGCATTACTGTTCGATGGTGATTATAAACTAATAACACGTGATAAAAACGGACCATGGGTAAACCACCGGGACACTGTTTATCTAACTGTAAAAGGAAATACAACCTGTGAATACCCTGTAGAACCTTACTACCTGATAAAGAATGAAAAGTTTTCCATCAATGGTAATACACTGAAGGCAAACTTCGATATCGAGAAAATAACAGATGGAGCCAAGATCAGCACCGCTTTTCTTTTAGTAAACAAGACTCAATTTGTTGATGATGTAAGTTCTATTAATAGAGTAAACATACAGAATATTTCTAACTTAAAAGACATGCAGATTGAAATGGACATCAGTAACATATCAGATCCTGTTCTGTATGCTCGCATCGGAATACAGATAACAGGATTGAGTGATTACCTATTTTCCCGAATAGAAAAGATTCGATAATAAAACATTTAATATAGAATAAGATGGAAAGAAGAAATTTTTTAAAATTAGCAGCTACTGCATCTATTGCCAGTGTCATACCTTCCATGGCTTTTGCCAATAATATCTATGGAGATCAGAAAACAAAAAACGAGTTAGCATACCACAAAATTAAAGATATCAAATTTAAAGTGGCCCAATTAAAATACCCACGCCTTGTAGGCAAAAATTCACGTCTAGGTCACCATGGAACAGGTCCAAACCTAACATTCTGCATACTAACAACCGATAAAGGCGCAGAAGGAATCGGGCTTATGAATGGTAACCGCAAAACTGCGGAAAGCCTTTTTCCAACTATTAAAGGAAAAAGTGTTGCTGATTTGTTCGCACCAACTATTGGTACATTAAATAAAGAAAATTATATATTTGATATCTGCCTGCATGATTTGGCAGGGGTAATTCTTAATAAACCTGTGTATGCGCTCATTAGTGGAAATGATCGCCCGATATTAACATCCTGCTATTCTGGTATGATCTATTTTGATGAAATGGATCCTATTGAAAACCCTGCCGGACTGAATAAAATATTAGAGAACTGCCTTTATGACTATAATTATGGTTACCGTCAGTTTAAAGTAAAAATAGGACGAGGGGGCAAATGGATGGCCAAAGACGAAGGACTAAAAACAGATATTGCTGTAACAAAACTTATTTATGACAATTTTCCTGATTGTGATATTCTTGTAGATGGTAATGATGCCTTCACATTTGATTATTTCATCGAATATCTAAAGGGTATAGAAAATATTCCTCTGTTCTGGATTGAAGAACCGTTCCGGGAGACATACGAAGATTATACCAAACTAAAAGAGTGGTGTTTAAAGAATGGACGACGTAATACTCTATTAGGAGACGGAGAAGCAAATCCCGACAGAGAACTCAACTTCAAACTTGGTGAGAAACAGCTACTGGACGTATATCTGGAAGACGTATTAGGTTACGGATTCACTCGTTGGCGTAAATTAATGCCCCAATTAAAAAATATCGGCATGATGGCATCTCCACATTCCTGGGGTGATGCAATAAAGACATGCTATAGTTCACATTTAGCAGCCGCTTATGGCAATGTCCCTACTATTGAAGGAGTAACATGTTTCTCTACAGATGTTGATACCTCTAGTTACAAATTGGAACGTGGACGACTAACACCTAATATAACACCAGGGTTTGGCATAAGATTTATCAGCTAAAGATATCATTATCAATTCTAATTAAAGAAAGAGGGTGCACTTCAATTTGTGAATGAAGTACACCCTCAGTTTAATTACAATAGGCTTTTGACATACCTTCCTTTCTCTGTTTCTTATTTCCTTTTTTCAAATCAATGTCCTTCCTTTACAAAGGATACTCTTCAAACGCGTACAGGATAGTGGATAAATAACGCTCTCCTGTATCAGGCAATAAGGCTACGATCATCTTCCCTTCGTTTTCGGGACGTTTCGCCAGTTCGGTAGCCGCATAGACGGCTGCTCCCGAAGATATGCCGACCAACAGCCCTTCTTTCTCCGCCAGCGCACGACTGGTACGGATAGCATCGTCATTCTGCACCTGAATAATTTCATCTACGACAGAAGCATTATAAGTCTTCGGTACGAAACCGGCGCCGATTCCCTGAATCTTGTGAGGTCCGGGCTTTCCGCCGGACAGTACCGGAGAGTCGGCAGGTTCTACCGCCACCGCCTTCACACTGGGATCGCGCATCTTCAATGCTTCTCCTACTCCGCTAATTGTCCCGCCAGTACCTACACCGGCAACGAAGATATCGACTTTCCCCTCGGTATCTCTCCATATTTCCAGTCCGGTAGTGCGTAGATGCATAGCGGGATTAGCAGGATTTTCAAATTGCTGTAAGATAACGCTGCCCGGAGTGGCTGCTTTCAACTCTTCCGCTTTGGCAATCGCCCCTTTCATTCCGTCGGCACCGGGAGTGAGCACGAGTTCCGCTCCCAGAGCTTTCAAAAGGTTACGACGTTCAACGCTCATCGTATCGGGCATCGTCAAAATCAGCTTGTACCCCTTGGCGGCAGCAACGAATGCCAATCCTACTCCCGTATTTCCACTGGTAGGCTCGATGATCGTTGCGCCGGGAGTCAAGACTCCTTTCACTTCGGCATCTTCAATCATTGCCAATGCCACGCGGTCTTTTACACTGCCCGCGGGATTGAATGATTCGATTTTCACTATCAGGCGAGCCTTCAAGCCGTTACTCTTATTATAATTACTTAGTTCCAACAACGGAGTGTTACCTACCAAATCCGTCAATTTCCTTGCAATCTTTTCCATATATATCTGTTTTTAATTTCCTTTGTTTTAAGATATTACAAAGATAGTGCAGTTTTTGTTGACAGGAAATACCATATATGTGGTAAATTTATACCATCATTATCCGGTAACCTACCATTCATCAGGAACTATTCCAGAAAATCAGCCCGCATGGGACTGAATGTGTCTATCAATACCCCGGCCTCCAGACAGACGCATCCATGCGGTTCGTCGGGTGCTACATAGTAGCCGTCGCCGGTCGACAGTATCTCTTTCCGGTCGCCGATGGTCAGTTCAAACTTTCCACTTGCCACGTAGGTAGCCTGACTGTGGTAATGTTCATGCAACGTACCGACCGCTCCTTTCTCAAATTCTACCTTGACCATCATCAACTGTCCGTCGTATCCCATTATCTGACGACGGATTCCCGGAGCGGGGTGCTCCCATTTCAACTCTTTCTCAAACTGAAAAACTTGACTACGCGTTTTCATATTCTCTTTCCTATTTAAATAACTGAAAACAAAGATAGCTTTTGATTTCCGTCTACCAAATGGATTCTACGGAAAAGACTTGCAGGTCTTTCACTTCGATACGGTTTCCCCAGAAGTGGAGTCCCTCTTTGTTGTTGGTATCAGGGCGGCGTTCCATGGAATAAGAATACAGTCCGCCGTCGATAAAGACTTCGATAGAGGTGCGGTCAATGTAAATATCGGCACTCAACTCCATGCTGGTCGGGTCTTGGGGAGAGTAGAAACGACCGTTCAAAGTATTGGAGTTCATGTCGTAGCCGATCATGCGCTGGCCGAAAAGGTTGAATCCGGCATCCGTGGCATGAGAGAGTTTGATCGTTGTCTTAATGCGGAGACAGTCGGCATCATAAAACTCTTTCAGGTGGCGGTTGGCCTCATCCGAAGAAAGAGATTTCCAGGAACGAAGAGGCTTACACAAGGATTCGACCTCCTTTACGGGAACGTTAACAAGGCGGATGCCGTCTTTGGTGGTACGCAAAGTCAGTTCGGTGGGGAGCATCATCATTCCGTTGAAAGGCATACCGGGGTGGGAGATTCTTCCCCAGCCTATCTGGATACGTCTGCCGTCACTTGCCGGAATATTCGTAAAGGTCTGGGCTGCATAGATACTTCCGGTGGTATAGCAGTATTTTCCGGCTTCGGGAGTAAATACTTTGCCGTCGAAAGAGCCTAGCATATACGTACCGGTAGCACCGTACATCACCCACTTCGTGTGGTTCTTGTCACCGTCAACCGGCAGTTCGAACAATTCGGGACATTCCCAGAAGCCTGTAACATGGCTCTCGTATTTCCAGTCTTTGAGATTGGAAGAGGTATAAATGGAGTGTCCGTCGCGCTCGTTCAGTACCAGTACCCAATGCTTGGAGGGCGCATACCAGAACACTTTCGGGTCGCGTGTGTCCTGAGAGTTCCATTTCTCCTTGGAGTTGATCACCGGATTCTTGTCGTACTTCGTGAAGGTACGTCCTTTGTCAAGGCTGTAGGCTATCCCCTGCACTTGTCTGTCACTGCTGGCGGCAGTGAAGGCGGCAACCATGGCTGGAGTCTTGCCTTTATTGAATCCGGCGGTATTATCATAGTCGATGACTGCCGAACCGGAGAACATCGTTCCTAAATGGTCGGGATACAGAGCGTCCGGTAATTCTGTCCAGTGTATCAGGTCCTTGCTGACCGCATGGCCCCAGTGCATATTCTCCCAGTCTCTTTCAAAAGGATTGTGCTGGTAGAACAGGTGGTATTCGCCCTCATAATAGATTAATCCGTTAGGGTCATTGATCCAGCCTCTCCGGGTAGTGAAGTGGAATTGCGGACGGTTCTTTTCCTTATACAGTTCAGCTTGTCCTTCGATTTCGTCGGACTGGTATATTTTACTCAATCCCTTCTCATTGCCGTCGTAGGTTATCTTGATCGTCTTTCCTTTGAAAGCCGACACATCTTTAAACACCCAGTATTCCGCTTCATCCGGCGCCAGACGGATAACGACGGATAAATCCGGCTTGCCGTTTACTTCAAAAGTCATCCTTCCTCTGTTCTCTTTATGGGAGATGGGGAAGTTCAGATATTGCTTGGTTATTTTAAAAGATACTTCTCCGGCTATCGCTGCCAAACAGGAGAAGGATAAAACAAAAAGAGTAAGTACAGTTCTGCTTAATGTCTTCATAGCTATTTTATTTATTAGTTTGTAAAATCGGAGTAAATGTAGCCAATACGACCGATTTCTGATATAATAAATGATTCACAGACTATGAGAAACGTTACATTTCACAGATATTTTCCTTAAATGACCTGTATTTTTCATCACTTGGCCGTTTCTCTCTATTCTTTATCCCACGTTATTATTCAGCAGCTCTTTCGTCTTATCCGCAAGAAATAAAGGAATATTAATCAGATTGCCGTCTTGTTTCAAATTCAGCATCGAATATCGAATCCGGCAAGCAGGTTGATAAAGTTTCTCGTACTGAATCAGACTTTTACCTGTTATATTCTGGTCTGCTTTCACTTCTACCGGATAAATATGATTACCATGCTGAAGTAAAAAATCCACTTCTGCTTTATTACCGGAAGTCCAGTAACGGAACGAAGCCTGAAATTGTGCTGTAAGACTTTGCAATACATAATTCTCTGCCAATGCCCCTTTATATTCCGTATATCCGGGAGTGGACAATAACAAAACACTTGCATCCAGTTCGGACAATTGCCTCAACAACCCTATGTCTAATGCATAGAGCTTAAAAGTGCTCAAATCATCGTAGGCTTTCAGTGGCAGCCTGGGCGACTTGCTCAGAACTACTTTGTTGACAAGACCAGCTTGTTCCAACCATAAAATAGCATCTTCGTATTCACGCGCACGTGCTCCGGGACGAACCAGTTGATAAACAAACTTACGATTTTCTTTCGCCAATTGAGAGGGCAGAGAGTTCCATACATAATTGATACGGGGCGCCAACGTAGGTGTAGTATGTTTCACAAAATCCAGAGCATAGTCATTCAATATATCCCGAAGCGATGAATCCACTTTTTGCATATCATTAAAGTCAACCATCAAAGAAGCAGGTTCGGGCATACCGCCACAAATAGAATAGGCAATGAAGGCTTCCCGCAGTTTGTCGAAGAAGATTTGGGGAAGAGGCGCTATTTCTTTGACAGAGCACATATATTGATACATCGCCGGATCTTTCGTATTCAGAAACTCCGTAAAAGTCAGCGGATACATAGACAGATGATTTACTTTTCCAACCGGAAAGGAATTGCCTATGTGATTCAGGTAAATTCCAAGTAAAGAACCAGCGCAAGCCACTGCATATTCGGGTGCTTCTTCGCAGAAATATTTCAAAGAGTTCAGCGCTTCATTGCACTCCTGAATCTCATCCAATATCAGCAAAGTAGTCTGAGGATTAATTTTTCGTCCATGCAAAAAGGACAATTGCTGTATAATGCGCTCGGGGTCTTTAGTCGTTTTAAAGATATCACAAAGTCCGCTTTCATCTTTATCCAGACTAAAATAGGCAACATCTTCAAAGTATTTCTGACCGAAATACTTCAAAGCCCACGTCTTACCCACTTGTCTCGCCCCATGAATAACCAAAGGCTTCCTGTTTACATCCGTTTTCCAAGCCGCTAACAGCTGAATAATTCCTCTTTCAAACATACCGAGTCACATTTTTGATATCTGAAATGTGAGAACTTACACATTTTTGATATGAGTTTCGTGCAAATATACACATTATCCATATCAAATGAAAGGATATCACAGGTCTATTACTTGAACCTCTTCACATAATTAACGATCAGATAGCAGGCAGGACCGAGTACCTGTCCGTGGTCAAATCCTTGCAGTTCATATAAAGAGACTTTCCGATTGCCGATATTCTTCAATACCGATGCCAGCAGTGCATTCTCTTCGTACCGGTCAGCCATTTCCAGATTCTTATCCCCCGTAATCAGCACAACAGGAGCGGTATCCTTGCGGGCCTTGTTTACCGGAGCAAATTCGTCAATGATGGGGATTCCGTTGGGCAGGCCACGTTCTTTGCGGATGGTAAAATGAGTGACTGTCTGCCCACTGACCGGAAGATAGGCAGCTACACTATCCGCATCGGCTCCGTATGCAGCCATGTATTTCTTATCCATTGCCAGAATCAACGTAAGGTAACCTCCTGCCGAATGACCGGAAACAAAGATACGATCCTTGCGACCGCCATACTTTTCGATATTCCGGAATGTCCATGCCACAGCTTCGGCGGCATCTTCTATATAAGCCGGATTCTTTGCTTTCGGACTCAAACGATAATTAACCGCCACTACTGCAAAGCCTTGATCCGTCAGTTCCTTGGGAACAAATTTACTTCCTCCTTCCATACCACCGCCATGAAACCATACAATGGTGGAAAAATCTTTTTTATTCTCGGGATAATAAACATCCAGTTTACAACGTTCCAGACGATAAGCATCTGTTTCGGAGCCGGAAATGTAAGGTACATCCTTGTCGGTACGATACGTATCCTGTGCCTGAACGAGGCAGGCACAAAGCAAAAAGAGAAGGAGAAAACAATTCTTTTTCATGGTTTTATTCTTTTTCATTCTTAAACAAGGACAAATATAAAACCTTATTTTTAGAATCACGGTCAAAAAAAGAAGATATTAATATCTCCCGTCACAAACATTAATATATGTCGTGACAGGTCACTTTATCTGACTTCTCAGGTATTAATACTTGATACCGCATCTGTTTTATTCCTATATTTGCAATATTCTTTTATTGCATTTTAGTGGAAAATCGCATTTCAAAAGTCTATTTTAATATAACCATGATAAAATAAACTATAATGAGAAAACTATTACTCAACCTTTTTCTATCCACAGTAGGTCTCCTGTTTGCCGGGCAAGCATCCGCTCAAGAAGAAATTGCTCCGGGAATCATCAAGCTGCAAGCGGGAGAAATTGACACTTTTACCCCTTATTCCTTATTCGGCGGGAAACCTGCCGTAGAAGCAATGAAACAACTTCCGGCTGCAAAGCCGCCCTTCAGCCCCGACGAAGTACAAATAAAGATAACCGACCGTGGCTGTCTGATCGAAGTCCCTCTGGAGGACAACGAACAAATATACGGTTTCGGACTTCAATTCGAAACTTTCGGTCAGCGTGGCCTGCGCAAGCGCCCGATAGTAAACGACAATCCGCTGAACGGACTCGGATATACACATGCTCCGCAGACATTCTACGTCTCTACCAAAGGGTACGGTATTCTGGTCAACACGGCACGGTATACCACTTTCCTATGCGGCTCCAATCAGAAAACCGAGCATAGTCGTCAACTGCAAGCGGAAGAAAGAAAACACATTGCTACCACCACAGAAGACTTGTATAAGAACAGAAGCAACGGAAATAAAGTCCATATCGACGTACCCGGCGCCAAAGGCATTGAGGTATTTATCATCACCGGACCGGAAGTGCTGGATGTAGTCAAGAGATACAACCTCCTCTCCGGCGGCGGATGTCTTCCTCCGATGTGGGGACTCGGATTCAAATACCGTGTCAAAGGAGATGCGACGCAAGACTCCGTCATGCGTTTTGCCAACTATTTCCGCGAGAAACAGATTCCGTGCGACGTACTGGGACTCGAACCGGGATGGCAGACGGCCACTTACTCCTGTTCTTATCGCTGGAGCGACGACCGTTTTCCAAGGCACAAAGAAATGCTGGACCAGTTGCAGCAGAAAGGATACAAAGTAAACCTGTGGGAACACGCGTATGTTCATCCTTCTTCCCCCATCCGGAAGGCGCTGGAGCCCTACTCAGGCGATTTCCTTGTATGGAACGGACTGGTACCGGACTTCATCCAGCCGGAAGCACACAAAATATTTACCGATTACCACCGCACACTGATAGAAGAAGGCATCTCCGGCTTCAAACTGGACGAATGTGACAACTCGAACATATCTTTTGCTTCCGCCACATGGTGCTTCCCGGATATGGCACAGTTCCCTTCGGGCATCGACGGAGAAAAGATGCACCAGGTATTCGGTTCCCTCTATGTGAATGCGATGGACAGTATCTATCGTGAAAAAAATACCCGCACCTATCAGGATTACCGGTCGTCCGGTATGTTCATGTCTTCACGCAACGCCGTACTTTATAGTGATACATACGATCCCAAAGAGTACATTCAGGCACTTTGCAACTCGGCATTCGGAGGACTGTTGTGGTGTCCCGAAGTGCGTGAGGCACATTCTGCCGAAGATTTCTTCCATCGTCTGCAAACGGTGATTCTTTCTCCGCAGGCTATGGTCAATGCATGGTATCTGCAATACGCTCCGTGGCTGCAATTCGACCGTGGAAAGAACGAACGTGGCGAGTTCCTGCCGGAAGCAAAGAGGTATGAAGAATATGCCCGCACACTGATTAATCTGCGTATGCAGCTGATTCCTTATCTGTACAGTGCTTTTTATACATATTATAAAGAAGGTGTACCTCCTTTCCGTCCGTTATTGATGGATTATCCCAAAGATGAACGTTTGCGCACTATCAGTGACCAGTATATGATGGGAGACGGATTGATGGCTGCCCCTTTATACCAGAACAAGAAAACGAGAACGGTCTACTTCCCCGAAGGAACATGGTACAACTTCAATACCAATGAGAAATATGAAGGCAACCGTGAATATGAGATTACGACGGAATTAGATCAGTTGCCACTCTACGTCCGCCAGGGAACGTTATTGCCATTGGCCGCACCTGTCCCCTATGTAGATGCTCAAACCGTATTCGATCTGCATTGCAAAGTATACGGCGCTCCTTCGGCAACGTTCCTCCTTCTCGAAGATGACGGTATAAGTTACGATTTCCAAAAAGGACAATTCAACGAAGTAACGCTGGAAGCCGCAAAAGGAAAGGTAAAACTTAAAAGAACAAAAGAATACAAGCAGAAAAGATATCAACTGATAGATTACGAGTTCATCAATTGATTTCTTAATTAGTTTCACTGCTTGAAACCAAAAGTTCCAAGCGTATGAAACTATAGTTTCAAGTAATGGGAACCAAAGTTTCAAGCAATGGGAACTGTAGTTTCATACCTTAAAACAAACTCGGCTTATTAATAGCTGAAATGAATGACAGCGTGACGGCAAATCTTTCCGTCACGCTGCTGTCACAGGTTGCTGTCACGGTCTTATGATTTAATTATCAGACTATTGTCACAGGTTTAGTGACAGATGACAGCAATTCTTCAAATTTATATCTTTATGTAGGCGTTGAGTTCAAGTCATAAACGCAGGGAAATCCGACTTTCTTCCCCTCGGTCCGGCATACGAAGGCTGCAAATACCGGTCGCCTTATCCCAACTCCACACCATACTTTCAGTGTCATCGTCCGGATTCTCTTCCAGACGTTCCGGCTTCACCTTCTTTACTTTCTTACCTTGCACGGTAACTCCTTTGGGAGCCGTCTTCAGATACATACGGAAAATAAAGTTTCGGGGAGCGGGCACTGCATACCCTTTTCCTTCACGGGCACCAACCGAAAGAAGATAACCACCCTCCTCCGTCCGGAAGCGAACGGGAGTTTTGGCAAACTCATCCCGTTGATAGCCGAGGTCTTCTCCCTCATCTTCGTACAAAGTGAACGAGGCCTCCTCTCCTTTTGGTGCCGGAAATACTTCAAAGATCAGCGGATAGACCGGTTTCTCATGCGTGTAGTTCATCACCGGCATGGTGGGGATGATGGAACCCTGCTTTACAAACATCGGGATGCACGACAAGGGAGCTTCCACGGTAGTCCACTGTTCTCCGGTATAGACTGTTTGTTTATTGTTGTAGTCAATCCAAGTGCCTTCGGGCAGATAGACATTCTTCGTACGTGCCCCCTTCTTCACCACCGGAGCTACCAGCAGCTCTTGTCCGAACAAGAACTGCCCATCGGTAGAGAACGTTTCCATATCCGCCGGATATTCCAAAAAGAGAGGACGCATGATGGGCAATCCCGTATCATGAGCTTCGCGGGCATACGTATAGATATAAGGCAATAAACGATATTTCAGTTCGATGGCCTCCTTCGCGTTCTTTTCCGCTTCCGGACCGAAGAGCCACGGTTCTACCGGATTATCCCCCTCATGATGAATACGGCTCAAAGGATTGAATGCACCGAACTGTATCCATCGGGTATAAAGTTCCGCCATGGATGGATAGTCTTCGATGTCTCCGCAATACCCCGTAATGTCACAGGTAGTAAACGGAATCACTCCCAGCCCTGCGGAAAGAATCACCGGAATCTGATTAGCCAGTTGCCCCCAGCCCTGCAATACATCGTCTCCATTTCCGCAATCTCCCGTCCAACCGAACGTATAACGCTGCAATCCCGCATAAGCGGCACGGGTCATCTGAAAGACGCGACGGTTCGGATTCCGTTTCTCGAACTGCTCTTTGACCACTTTATCCCAAGTCAGTCCGTAGACATTATGGATTTCGTCGTGCATCCCCAGATGATGTTTCATCACAAGGCGTTCGGTCTGCTCTTCGTTGCTCCATGCGGGTTCTCCCATATCCGTCCAGAAGCCGGAGATGCCATCGTCAATGGGTTTCTGCTGATAGGTTCCCCACCAGTCGGCTACGGCAGGTAAGGTAAAATCCACTACCCCACAATTTCCGCCCCAAGGCCACGGCATGTCATAACTCTTCCCGTTCGTGCTGTCCTTGACAAAATATCCCAGACGGTCCGCTTCCTCCCATTGCTTCTTGTTGGCTTGCGAGATGACCGGGTCTTGCGATACGACTACCTTGAATCCCATTTCTTTCAGGTCGGCAAGCATCTTTTTCGGATGCCCGTAGTTGCCCTTCCGCCATTCGAAGTCCTGTAGATGTTCCGTCCAGCCGATGTCCTGATAGATAATATCACAGGGGATGCCGCGTGTCCGGTAGCCTTCGGCTATTTCGCGGCTCAGTTTCTCGCTTGTCAGCAGGCCACGACATTGCGCAAAGCCCAATGCCCATTTCGGAGGCATGATAGGTTTGCCCGTCAGTCCTACATACTGACTCAGGATTTCCTTATAGTCCTTGCCGAAGATGAAGTAGTAAATCATCTCCCCGTCCGGCGCCTCGAAACTGTAATAATCACGGCTTTCCGTTCCGAACTTAAATTCTGTCTTATACGTATTATCAAGGAAAATACCATACCGGTAACTGCTCATAAAGAAAGGGATGCTCTTGTAAAGAGGGTCTTCCACCACACTGTAACAAGGTTTATCGCTGTTCCACATCTTGTAAGATTCTCCTCTGCGGTCCATCTTGCCGGTCTTCTCCCCAAGCCCGAAGAAATGCTCGTCACGGCGAAGCGTTTTATATTCCACCTTCTTCGTGCCTTCGCTTACGTGTCCTTTATCGGCATAGTCACTGAAGAGGAGTTTCTGATATTTGTCGAATATCTGGATGCTCATCGGCGACTTGTTCACCCGTATGCGCAGCTTCGAGGTAAATATCTCATAGCAGGCGGCCTGTTCGTCCACATGAACCGTTCCCACATCTTCCAGTTCTTCATTGATCACGGCAAAGGAAGCGTTTCTCCGTTGCAGCTTCCCGTCCGGCGAGAACCAGATTCTTACCACGGAAGGACTGCAAAGTTGCAGTTGCAGCGCGGCACTGTCCGCCAGGTGAAAAGTCACCTGACGACCCTGCTGCGTAAAAGAGGTACATATACTTTTTGCGTTTTCTGCCCAGACCAACGCCGGAAACATCAGACACAACATCCACACCCCAAACTTATATCTAATCTTCATACCTATCGTTTTTAGTTATTCCGTTGCAACTGCCTTATTCAGCTACAATCATTGTCCAGTATTTCAAGGCAGGCAGTATGAAGGAGACTACCCCGTTCTCCTGCGTAAATGCCAGTTCCTGCAAGGCTCCTCCGTGTACGTCCGGTGATGCCACCCACAATTTATTCACTTTGGCGGGCAGGTTCATCTGCAAGGCCGCTTTCGTGATCAGGGCAGGTTCGGGCATGGTGCCGTCCACGTCCCGCCAGCTAAGGCTGTTCGCCTGCGAGAAGTTAAGCAGATGCACTACTTGCTTGTCGTCTACCTGCTTGGCGTAGGTAGTGACCGACCCCAACTTTGGAGGCCATACGTTGAGTTTCATTTCTCCGTTGGTACAGTTCATAGCGATGCTGTTCTCCGTTCCGCCATCGCGGAGCAGGTTCTGATAAGACGTGAGGAAGTCGTAGTAGTGAACCATTGCCGTTTTCAGTTCCTCGCTCATCGTCAGGTTGTCGTTCGGAAAATATTCTTTGCACAGCATATGGTCACCACTCAGTTCGAGATGCGAGCCACCCAAAGCGAACATCACCGCATCCGTCAGCAGGATGCCCGCTGTATTGAACTCTCCCCGATGATCCGCCTTATTATAGTTCATATAGGCAGCGAAAACCGTATTCAGCTGATTATTGCCATACACTCCGTTTTCATACAGGACGGCTTTCAGATGGGTAAAGTCCGCCTCATCCGCCCACATCTCATTATAGAAGAAATCTACTTTGCCGGTTTCTCCGATCTGACGGGCACCGTAGCGGCTTACGGCATTCATCACCAGACTCTTGTCGGGATGCGCCTGCTTCATGGCTTCGATAAAAGAAGCATATCCTTCGCGGAGGTTGACCGGCGTACCGTCGTAGTTGTAAAGCGTTCCCCGCTTGCCCAACTGGTCGATCTGATAGCCGTCGAAGGCGAAGTTCGCATACACGTCGTCATTCCGTTCCGCCATATATTGCTGCCATTCCTTGTCGGAAGGATCTACCAGATAGATATTGCTCTTCCATCCGCTTGGCAGGTCGTGACTGTCTTTCGTGGTATGCGAAGCGTCCTTAAACAGATACCATTCTTCTTTCACCCCGTCGGAAGCCGCATCCTTCAATGCCCCGAAACAAAGATTATAGAACATGGACTTCATTCCAAAATGTTGTTGTGCCTTGATATAATTCTTCACAGAGCTTGTATGGACAGGGCGGTTCGCAATGTCGAGATATTCCTCGTCCAACTGCGTGCGTGTGCCGCCCAGCGGCCAATGATGTTTATTGTGCCAGTCCTGAAACTGTACCCAGTTGATGTGATGGCGGTTCAGATAAGCCATCTCTTCCAGTGTTTTCTCTTCTGTCTTGTCTCCGTCGAAATCTGCCACGAAGCCATATCGGGGGAACCGTGCCGGATGGCTGGATACATCTACCGCAATCGTACCGACGATGACGTCCGTACCGTTTTCCTGCCGGTAAAGTTCTGCCATGTATCCTTTGAAATCGGTGGAAGGAGCCTTCCATGTCCAGTTCGTACCGCTGACCGGTTCTTCTCCGACTATTTCTCCCGAAAGGCGATAGCGTACCTTTGTTCCGGCAGGCAAGGCATCGGCGGCAGTGAAAGTCACTGTCTCGTTCGGTTTATAAAAAGCCTTGTCGGTTGTCAGTTCCACGCATAAGTCCGATGTCACCGGAGTTACTTCGGTCACACTGCCCGACGCTCCTCCGTTATGTGGGTTCGATTCATGATCGTCGCTGCAAGACAGACACAGGAAGGCAGCCACCAAATATATTATCTTCTTCATCTTGAATACTTGTTTATTGTTTTACAATCGAAATCGTTTCTTTCAACTGGTCAATCGTAATCCGATACGAGCCAGCTTCCTGAATATTCCATTTATTGTCCAGACTGCCGAGGTCTGTATCCGGATACATATTCTTCAGTTCCGCATCCGTTTTACTGGTAAATAAGGCTGTCTCCACTTCACCGGTCGGTGCCTTTCCGCTCTTGTCCGCCATCAGCCAGTCTCCGTTCCAGTCGGACTGCTTGTCGCAGGAGATCTTCATCTCCCCTGTATTCAGTGTACCGCTCCAGGTAAAGATGTAAGGGCTGTCGACACTTTTAGCCATCGGGGTGGCGTTGTCGATGCTCCATCCGTTCGGAGTGGCATCGCCTACCAGATACAGTCCTTCGTAGGGGGTAAACGGACGCATCAGCATCTTTTCCTTTCCCTTGGCTGTGAGGAACAGCACTTTATAGGCCTTGCCGCATTCGCTTTCCTTCATTTGCCATTTATTGTCTTCACCTCCCAATACAACTGAAGTGGAAGTATACGGAGCGTTCCCTTCGGTGGGATGGAAGAAAGCATCCGACTGACCGAAGTCCGTCACGGAAGTAAACTTAAAATCACCGTCCGCCTTCCACGGAATCACGGCACCATAATGGAACAGATTCATCTGAACGGCATCTTTAGACAGTGCCTCGAATCCCCAGCCATTGTCGCCGGTAAAGGAGCCGACAATATAGAATTCTTCAAAGCGCCATCCGATGTTTTCCGTTTCGGTCATGGTCATTGTCAGGTCGAGCAGGTCTACCTTGACTATATAGGTCGCTTCCTTGCTGACTGTAAACGGTTCGTCCGGTTCGTCGCCCGATGTGCGGTAGATAAGCCGTAGTTCTTCTCCGGCAGCGGTATCCCGGTTGTAGGACGGAAGAAATTCTCCCAACGTCGTTATAAACTTGAATACACCGGTATTCAGCTTTCCTGTCCACGTAAACTGTCCGTTGTCCGTGCGCTCCATAGACGTCGCTTGATCAGCGCTCCATCCGTTAGGGGCAGCTTCTCCAATGAGGTAAAGCGTCGGAGTAACCGGTTGATAAGTAGTCACATCCAGCGCAACTGTGGCACGCTGCTCCTTTTCTTCCATTCCGGCAACAGTAGCGGTAATGCGTGCTTCCAGCGATACTTTTTCGGCATAGCCGACGCCTAGCTGCGTGTTCAGAAACTGATTGAGTTCTTCCGTTTTCTTCGTCCACTGATAAGTTCCCGTTCCTAAATCTACGGAATAGGCACGGGTGAAGTCGGTTCCCGCCTTGGCTATTTCCAGTGTATAAGAAATACGGCTTCCGCTTCCGTAGTTCGTTCCCGTAGTCCATGAAAGCGTTAACGCCTCCTGACTGTGATTCTTTTCGTTCAATACGATCTCCTGCTGATTCACCGTAAGAGTCAGCGTATCATGTCCCTTGTCCGTCTCCATATAATCCTCGGCGCAGGAAACCATCGCTCCGCCGATGAAAAGAGAGCACAACATCTGATATATATATTTCTTCATCATATGATCTGTCTAAATGAATGATTGTAAAAGCGATTAATAACCGGGATTCTGAGTCATCAGATTGTTAGAGTCCATCTCTGTCTGCGGGATGGGCAGCAGCAGACGTTCCTTCGTCACCTGATTCTTGCCGATGGATTTCAGGAACTCAATCGCATAGTTACCATTATTGATGCGAATCATGTCAAACCAGCGATGTCCCTCAAAAGCAAGTTCCATCCGGCGTTCGTGAATAATCTTTTCCCGCATTGTTTCCTGATTCAAGGTAGTCGGTACATCCGCCAGTCCGGCACGATGACGGACGATATTCAGAGGTGCGGCAGCCTGGTCGGGATGTCCCAGTTCGTTCAGGGCTTCCGCCTTCTTCAACAGGACATCCGCATAACGGTATACCACGAAGTTATTCGGGTTGGTATTATATTCCGGCGAAACGGTCTTCGACACAAGGAACTTCCGGACGTTGTAACCTGTACCCGACCATGAACGTCTGTATTCCATGCCGTCGAAAGCAGGACAGCCTTGATATAACACGGTCACATCTTTGCGCAAATCGCCCGCTTCGTACTCTTTGATAAATTCTTCCGTAGGCAGATTCCATCCGTAAGCGCCTGCCACCATACCGGAGTTGCGGGGTCCCATGAAGGTCGACAGCCATGAAGACTGGTTGTCCCCTCCCCAGAAATCGTATTCCGTACTGCCGGAGTATTGTACTTCAAAAAGGGATTCCGCACCGTTATTGATCGTAGCATCGAAATTATCGGCATACTTGCACTGAGACAAATCATATCCCATCGCAGTAATCTGGTCGCACAACGTAACAACTTCACTGTAATAATCCCGATGATTGGGCGCCAGCGTCAGGTAAATATCTGCCAGCATAGCCATCGCCGCCTCTTTGCAGGCACGTCCCTTGTCATTTTCTCCGTAACTGCTCTTTGGGGGAAGCATATCCACCGCATTCTTACAGTCCGAAAGAATCTGCGCATATACCTCATCTACCGTATTGCGGGCAATATCCGTCGACTGTCCCGGCTCAAAGGGCTGTAACCGCAAAGGTACGCCACCATAAAGGCGGACGAGGATATAGTAGTAATGAGCACGCAGAAAATATGCCTCACCCATGCAACGGTCTTTTATCTCATCGGAGATGACAGCCGAAGGCAGATTGGAAAGCACGATATTACAACGTCCGATGCCTACCCACGGAGAACGCCATACGTACAGGGCAAAACCGTTGTCGCTCTGCGCTATAAAGTTAGCCGCCTGAACAGTTTCCAGTCCGTCGGTTCCTCCTCCGGCACCTACCTCGCTGTTGCCGGCAAGGATGTCGAGGCTCCACAGGCGCTGATTATACATATTGGACGACTGCAACGTCTTATAGCAGGCAGTAGTCAGTGCTACGGCAATCTCATTGGTCACTTCCGATTCGGGGTCCACACCGTATTTGGGGTACTTATCCAGAAAATCACTGCACGATGTCAAGGCAAGTACGACAAGTATCATTATAAAAGTCAGTTTCTTTTTCATTTTCTTCCTCCTGATTTAAAAGTTAAAGTTCAAGCCCATACTGAATGTACGCGAGATAGGGTAACGGCTGCTGTCTATACCGTTGACATCCACCTCGGGGTCGAAGCCCGAATATCCGGTGATAGTCGCCACATTCTCGCAAGAGAAGGAGATACGGGCGTTTTCCAGTTGAATCTTTTGCAACCACTTTTTAGGCAGTGTATACGAAAGGGTGATATTTTTCAGACGGAGATACGAACCGTTTTCCACAAATCGGTCGGATACGCGGCAGTTCTGGTTCGGGTCGCCCCAGATGGCACGCGGCATGGAGTAGCTTGTGCCTTCTCCTGTCCAGCGGTTCAGTACGGCTGTGGTCTGGTTGTAGGCGGCAGCCATTCCTTCGTTGTCCACATTGTTGGCATTATAAATCTTGTTGCCTGCCACTCCTTGCAGGAAAACGGAGAGTTCCCATCCTTTGTAAGATAGGTTGTTGGAGAGTGAGAAGAACCAGTTCGGATTCGGATTGCCAAGAATCGTACGGTCTTCGTCGTTAATCACTCCGTCGTTGTTCAAGTCTCTGAAGCGGATGTCCCCCGGAGCTGCGCCCGGCTGGGTGGCGTGGCGGTTGACTTCTCCCCAGTTCTGGAAAAGCCCGTCGGTAACGTATCCATAGAAAACGTTGATCGGGTAACCGGCTTTCAGCATGGTCACGTATGAATTGCCTATCTGGTTGATAAACATCGGAGTTTCGCTGTTCAGGTCCAGAATCTCATTTTTATTGTAGGTAGCCGTTAAAGCGGATTCCCAGGAGAAGATGCCTTTCAGGTTGATGGTACGCAATGTCATTTCCACTCCTTTGTTGCGCATCTTGCCGGCATTGGTGAAAGTCTCGGTAGTATCTTCAAAGCCCGAAGTGATGGGGATGGAAGCCTTCACCAGCATATCGTTCGTATTCTTGATATAAGCATCCAGTGAAAGGCTGACACGCGAATCGAACAGGCTCATGTCCACTCCGAAGTTGGCCTGGCGCACTTCTTCCCAATGGATGTTCGGATTGGAGAGAGTGGTAGATACCAAAGCAGTGGAGTTATTGTTTCCGAAAGGATAGACACCCGTGTTGTAGGATGCGACAAATCCATAGTTACCGATTTCCTGATTACCGGTCACACCGTATCCGACACGCAGTTTGAGATCGTTCATCAGGAAGTTATCTTTCGGGAACCAGTCTTCCTGAGAGACACGCCAAGCCAGAGATACGGAAGGGAATGTTCCCCATCGGTTGTTCTTACCAAAGCGGGAAGAGCCATCACGACGTACGGTAGCCGTCAGCAGGTATTTGTCTTCGTATGAGTAGTTGAGACGTGCCATCAGTGAAAGCAGTGCCCAGTCGCTTTGACTGCCGCCAAGGCTGTACATCTTTTCTCCGTTGTCCATCTCATGGATATTGTCGAACATGAAGATATTTTTCTGTGCGTTCAGATAATCGTAGTTATTCCACTGTGCGGAAGAACCTGCCATCACACCTACACGGTGTTTCTTTGCAAAAGTATGATCGAATACGAAGTAGTTGTCCCACAGGTAGGTGAATGATTTGTTGTCGCTTTTGTAGCGGGAAGATTCTTCTACCGGATTCGGTTTCCAGTCGTATGCCGGCGTGAAGTTGTCGGCAAACCAGAACTTGGCGTCATAGCCGAAGGTACTTTTCAGTTTCAGCCATTTAGTGAAGGTGATCTCTCCGGTGATGTTCGCGAGAAAGTTATATCCTTTCGTCTCGTTAGTCATCATGTGAAGCGTACCGATCGGATTGCGGATACTTCCGTACCATTGCGCCTCCTGTCCGGGACCGCTCCAACTGCCGTCGTCATTCTTCACCGGTTGGGTGGGAAGGGCTTTCATCGCATCACCGATACTGTATGTTCCTCCTTCTTTTACATCTGTGCTGAATGTGAGGTTGGTGGTGAATTTCAGCCATTTGTTGACTTGGGCGTCACTGTTCGCCTGAAAATTGAAACGGCGATAATTGACACTCTTCACAATGCCGGACTGATCGAGAAAACCTCCGGACACATAATAATGCGCCTTTTCCGTGCCGCCGGAATAGCTAACCGAATAACTCTGCTTCACTCCCGTGCGCAGCATCTCGTCGAGCCAGTTGGTTCCTTTTCCCAATGAAGAAGGGTCTGCCCAGTAAGGGTTGGTGTTATCGTCATTGTTTGAGAGCATATCATTGCTCAATGCTGCATATTGGGCGGCATTCAGCATATCAGGCACTTTAGTTGCATTCTGTATCGCCCAGTTCGCATTGACCGTTACCTTTCCGGCGCCTTCGGCACCGCGTTTACTGGTAATCATCACTACACCGTTGGCACCGCGCGAACCGTAGATGGCAGTTGCCGAAGCATCTTTCAATACGTCTACCCGTTCCACATCAGCCATATTCAAGGAAGATAAGCCTAAATCAGTGGGAATCCCGTCGATGACAATCAGCGGGTTGCTGTTGTTGATCGTGCCCAGACCACGGATTTTAATCGTCACATTATCCCCCGGTTTGCCGGCATCGATAATTTGCACGCCGGATACTTTGCCCTGCATTGCCTGACCGATATTGGCTACCGGAGAGTCTTTGATATCTTTGACTCCTACAGAAGATACGGCGCCGGTCAGGTCACTCTTTTTCATCGTTCCGTAACCTACTACAACAACTTCGTCCAATACTTCGGTATCTTCCTGCAAGGTTACTTTCAGTGCGGTTTTTCCGTTCACCGAAACAGTCTGCGTCTTATAGCCGACAAAAGAAATGGTCAATGTGCTGTTAGCAGAAACATTTAATGAGAAGTTACCGTCGATATCGGTAATCGTGCCGTTCGTGGACTTGCCTTCTATCACACTGGCACCGATCACCGGTTCGCCCGTGGCGTCCACTACATGTCCTTTTACTGTAATCTGCTGTGCGAATGCACTAAGAGATAGTAACAAGCCCCACATTATTAATAGGAGGCGATGTTCAAAGCCTTTCGACTTTATACTCTGTTCCATGTACATCAATTTAAAGTTAATATTAGGATTACTTTTTGTTTTCACTGAAACAAAAGTATCCACAATTAAATGCGCTTCTTTTGCCAGATAGCAAAAATATAGTGGTTTATACAGTTCAATACAGTATAAAACACTAATAATAAGAATATTACAGAATAGTAACCGTGCTAAAAAAGTAGTGGATTTCTTACTCTTCCACCTTCCCTATTTTCATTACTTTAGCCTCAAACTCATCCCGTTCGCCGAGTGCTTTGTTGCGGACACGTGTCCGGTAATTATAAATAGTGGTCACAGAGTAGCGGAGGAACTGGGCGATCTTGGTACTATCCGTAATCCCCAGACGGATCAGGGCAAAGATACGAAGTTCGGTATTCAGCAATTCACCCTGCTTGGGCTGCATCGGTTCGACAAGCAACGCATTAAATTCTTCCACAAAGTTGGGGAAGAGTTGCAGGAAGGTCATATCGAAGTTTGCGTAGAACTCTTTCAGCTCTTCTTCGAGGAATTGGGAAGATTTAATAGCTTTATACAACTCCTCTACCCTGCCGGTAGCCGCAATCTTATTCAGGGAACGACGGTATAAGTCCATCTTATCCAGATAGGTGGAACACTGGTCCATATAGCGACCGATGTATTCCTCTTTAATATAGTTAGCTTCCGAAAGGGTATGGTTCATCTCTTTCAGTTGCGAATTGGAGTCATGAAGCTCACCGTTCAGCTCTTGCAGAAGCGTATTCGTGTCAATCACTTCCCGACGGGCAGCAGCCACTTTCTTCATCTGCTTGTAAACGAAGAATATAGCCACCAGCAGAAAGACGGAAAGCAGACTGATACAGATCAAAGATATCTTCATTTCCTGTTGCTGCCGCTTGGTTTTCAGTTGGTAAGCCTGATCGATAATGGGGAAGACTTGTGAGATTTCCAGGGTACGAAGGCGGGCATTGCAGAGCGTAGCATCTTCGAGCGAGCATTTCAGATAGTTGTATGCACGATCAATGTCTCCGTCTTCATATACAAGAGAGGCGAGTTTCCGTAAGGAAACATATTCTTTGACTGCCGATTTTAAATCGGCGATGGCCGAGAGAGCCAGAAAGTGTTTCTGCCCTTTCTTGTCTCCTTTGAGGCGATAGGCTTCTGACAAGGTATAAGTAATCATCGCCTTGGAATGATCGTCCAGAGAGGGTTTCCGGTAGAAGTCGGTCAGCATGGTTATTGCCTGGTCATATTGGGCGTGTACGGTGCATTTGTCGGCCATCACCAGCACATGGCCCAATGAGTCGGAGGCATTAGTCTGTAAAAGGGAATCCCGATACAGGTCCGTCATCCGGTAATACTCTTTTTTCTCCTTCTCGGTGACGGCATAATCTCCCATCAACCCGTAAATAGTACGATACAAGTGGTAATAATAGGGATAGAGATAATCAGACAGGGTTTTCTTGTCTATCTGTCCCAACTGCTCCAAAGCTTCCTTGTACATTCCGGTGGTTCCCATCACCTCTGCCATATTCATGGCGGCATCATCCAGATAATCCTGTTTGTTCAAATGAGAAGCCAGTTCCTGCTTCCGCTGTGCATATACATACGAAGAGTCCAGATTATAAGCCCGATATTCATCAAAAAGCCTGCCGCAAAATCCATAACGCTGCTCATCGGAGGTAGCCTCGGACAGCAACTTCTTCAAATCGGAGATGCGTACCTCCTTTTCTGCTCCGTAAGCCTGACGGTTCTTGATAATTCCGTCAATCTCACGAAGCAGCATATCTGTACTCTTATCATCATTTCTTGCGCAAAGCAAACAGGGAAGGACAATTGTCACGAAAATCAAAATAATCTTTCTCATAGCGCCATATGTATTATATCTGCAAAGATAAAAGTCTTTCAGAAACCGACGGCCTTCTTTGAGAAATTATTGCAAGTATTGGGAATAAAAACGTGTCCGATCAGTAAGCCCTCAAACCGAAATCAAAGCTCATCTTTTTAGTTTCCCGTACTTCGATTTTCAACTCATTCTTTCCTTTTCGCAAATATTGGCAATAATTACTGATATTGTACTGATTATATTGCCTGGTTTGTTTCACCTCCTGCGAAAAGACCTCCACCCCATTCAACCATACCTTCACATCTCCGGTAGCACGCACCCACAAAGACAAATGGCTGAATTCCTCATTGACATCAAATGAAGTTTCCGACACAATTTCCGAACGGGGAGGACAATCGAAAGGCAAAGAGGTCATTTTCGACTCCTGCCCGTTAAGGCTGACTGCACGGCTGACCGCACTCCCATTCTGAGTGTCGGGCACCAAAGTAATGACTTTCGCCGGATTGACATGATATAAACGATCGTGCATGAGATGCAACAAGCCTTCCGGAATTTTAATAACTTTCCGGTCATAAGTAATCAGACCATTTACTTCACCTTCGACATCAGTGGTTTGTGTATAAATCGCCGCACTCAGCCCCTGTGCTATCAATGTCTCCAAATCATAGACCAGACGACCATAGTTATCCATCAACGCCATTGCCCCGTCAATATTTTTATATCCCCAATTCCTCATATCAGGATTCCACAGATGTTCTTTGATGGCCCATCCATACCCTCCGAATTCTCCTAAGACAGAAATCCGATTGCCATTACAAGCGGGCAAAATCATGGAAGCAGACGGATAATTGTGCACATCATACATATGGCCTACTCCTCTGTCTGTCCAGCCGGTTACTCCGTCAATGATACGGCTTTTATCGTATTCCATTACCTTTTCCACTATCTCTACCGTATTATGCTGTCCCCATCCTTCATTGAAGACTACCCACGTTGTGATACAGGAATAAAAACGCAGACGGTCAATCATCTCGAACATCTCCTGTTGCCATTGGTTAGTATGTGATGCGGGTGCATTCCAGTCCGTTTGCGCATTGGGCTTAATATGTTCTTCGTCTTTTCTTTCCGTAGAGAAGCCGGATACCATATCCTGCCACATCATCAAACCCAACGAATCGGCATAATAATAATATTGCTCCGGTTCTACTTTAATGTGTTTGCGTATGGTATTAAATCCCATATTTTTGAGCTGAACCATATCCCAAAGCATTGCTTCTTCGGAAGGAGGCGTCAGCAAACCATCCGGCCACCAGCCTTGATCCAGTGTTCCATACTGGAATATTGGATCACCATTCAGACAAATACGCTGGTAACCACATTCATCTTTGCGGATACTGACCTCACGCATCGCAAAGTAGCTTTTTACCTTATCTATTACTTGTCCTTGACTTAACAACTCAATATTCAGATGGTAAAGTTTCGGAGAAGACGGACTCCAAAGAACAGCCTCCGGAACTTCCATTTCTATCTTTGAGGCTAATTTTTGCTCTGTCGTACCCACTACCTTACCTTCGTCCAGTAATTCCACTTTTACTTTTTCTCCTCCTTTGGCTTTAGCTACACTGATGTCCAGACTAACCGTCTTTTTATGAATATCAGCTGTAGGAAGAACCTGAAGAATATGGGTTGAATTTACAGCCTCCAACCACACAGTCTGCCAAATACCGGATACCGGAGAATACCAGATACCTTTCGGCTCCAACTGTTGCTTGCCACGGGAAATTGACTCCGTATCCGTAGGGTCGATAACAGCAACCTCAACAAGTTGCGAACCACCTTTTCTCAGCAATTTGGTTACATCGAAAGAGAAAGGATTATTCCCCCCTTTATGAATGCCCGCCAATTTGTTGTTTACCCATACCTGACATTCATAATCTACAGCTCCGAAATGCAAAATCACTGTTTTTCCTTTCCATGCGTCATCAAGGGTAAAGTTACGCTGATACCACAATTTCTCGGTAGGCAGAAAAGAACGCTGCACCCCCGAAAGGGAAGATTCGATAGCAAACGGAACGAGAATCTGTCCCTCAAACTTCACTTCTTTTTTAGGTGTATCCTGAGTAGTAACCGCATACTGCCATAACCCGTTCAGATTCATCCATTGCGAACGTTGTAACTGAGGACGCGGATAACTCTGCCATACATTTTCCAACGTAACTTTATCAGCCCAAACTGTTTTCATTCTATTTTCTTTCGGGCTTGCTGCGCAAGCGAACGTATGTGCCATAGCACTTACAAATACTGCAATTAGTAGTTTCTTGTTCATAAGTTCCTATCTTTTCTTTCCTACTGTGTTTTCCTACTTATCTCTATATTCTTTAAAGTCCTTCCGGCGTCCTTTATTATAAGTATTCCAAACCTTCGGGAAATAAAGCACATCACTATGGTCTGCCCACTCAAAATAAGCGTCTTCCAGTTCCTTTGCCATTTCAGGGTATTCCTTTATCAGATTATGTTGTTCTGTGCGGTCTTCTTTGATATTATAGAGTTCCCATTCATCACCTCTAAAATTCGCAGAGACCAGTTTCCAGTCACCTTTGCGTACCATACGATTACCTTCATGTTCCGCATAGATATAACGGTCCGGCATTTCTTCACCGCGTACAATAGGAAGGATTGACTTGCCCGGTGTAGGTACAATCTTTCTTCCTTCGTATTCTTCGGGATATTTAGTCCCTGCCAGTTCGATGCAAGTTGCCATGATATCCGAGAATTGTGCCGGTTGATGGTCAATACTACCTTTGTGTTTGATCTGTTTACCCCACTGGATAATGCAAGGAGTGGATATTCCACCTTCATGCGCATAATGTTTATAAAGTGTAAATGGGGTACAACAAACGTTTGCCCAGCCGGTTCCGTAATGATGATAAGTTCCCGGTAGTCCCATCTGGTCTAATTCAGCACCAACATGAGTATGATATTCTGTTCCAGTTTGCTTGTCGAAACCAAATTCATGCCATTCGGCACAAGCTCCGTTGTCCGACATGAACATGATAAATGTATTATCCAGTTCGCCGTTCTTCTGTAAAGTATCCAATACCCGACCAATATTGGTATCCATAATATCTATCATGGCAGCATAAATAGCCATACGGCGAGCCAGATCAGTCTGCTGTTCCTTTGTTAAAGAATCCCAGGCAGGCAGCGGATGTGTCTCATCCTCAAACAAACTTTCGGGAACAACACCACGCGGGCTTAATGCTGGTTTTCCTTGCAAAAGCCCCATCTTTACTATTCGTTTCCAACGTTGATCTCGAATCTTATCCCAACCCTGCAGGTAAATCTTCATATATTTATCCGTTACTTCTTTTGGAGCGTGCAACGGAAAATGAGCAGCATTGTATGCCAAATACAGAAACAAAGGTTTTTCTTCCTGATGTGCCTGATTAATAAAGTCTATGGCATAATCGGTTATTACGTTAGTAGCATAAAATTCTCCCTCTTTATATTGACGTGGGTTACGATCCTTAGGCAATCGGGTATATACGTCCGGATTCCAAAAAGAGTTGAATCCACCTAACAAACCATAATATTCCTGGAAACCGCGGTTTATCGGATTGGCGGTTTTGCCCAGATGCCATTTACCGGACATGGCTGTGAAATATCCGGCATCTTTTAATACTTCAGCAATGGTAACGTTGTCAGAATTGGAACGAAAGCCGGCATATCCTTTCGGCCATGCCGGACGGGTTGCATCCATGTGTCCTAACCCTGTCTGATGCGGATAAAGTCCGGTTAATAAATTGGCACGTGACGGACAACTCCGCGCACTGTTATACATTTGTGTCATACGGACACCCTGTTTGGCCATCTTATCCAATACCGGTGTCTGTACTTCTCCTCCGTAGCAACCTAAATCGGAGAAACCCAGATCGTCCGCCAATATAACAATGATATTAGGCTTTTCTTGTGCAAAAGTCATTGCTCCGAAAGCCAATCCCCCGGTTATCAATAGTGATGTTTTCATTTTGCCTGATAATTGTGATTAGGTTTAAATTTTCCGTTTTCATAAAGCATCGGAATCAATCCCGGCCGGCATGTCACTTTATATTCGGCCGCCTGTGCGCCACGAGGGTTAAAAAACATGGTTGCCCACCAGTTGCCATCCTTATCCTGAAACAGATTGTTGTGTCCGCCGCCGGTAATTGCGTTATACCGTTTACCATAAGGACCATATACATTGTCGGCAGTGGCAATGATACAATCATAGCTATAACGAGTTTTCTTATTAGTTACCCCTTCCTTCTCAACATAAGTGTCCCCCTTCGCCGTGCGGTGTGCCCAGATAGCTTGTACCAAATGATATTTTCCATCATATTTAAAGATGAATGCTCCTTCAACATATGGCTCCGGAGAGTATTTACTTTCTTTTAATGTCTTTATCTCTTCTGCCAGACCACTCATATCTGGCTTCATGCGTGCTATATAGTGGTTGTGACCGACAAAATATACGGTACCATCCGTATCTTCAAACAGGCTTCCGTCAATGTTTGGAAAAATGGCTTTATCCTCGTTACCTTCGATATTTTCATAAGGTCCCTCCGGCTTCCCGGTAGTACTCCGCAGAATAAAAGAGCCTCTTCCGCCTGCCGATTGATTCATGCAGGCTACAATAAACCAATTTTTCGCACTCTTTATATAGTGCATTTCCGGTGCCCATACAGCGTGGAAACGGTTATCCATCGGATCATTATTGATAGACTTCTTCGCATATTTCTCTCCCTCTTTATATACTTTGGGATCTTTCTGCCAGGTACCGTCTTTTTCCATTGACCAGATTCGTCCCATAGCTTCCCATATCTTCAGGTCTTTGGAGCGCCAAAGATACAAACCGTCATTCCAATCCCAGCAATGTCTCTGTCCCGGAAAGTGACGGTCGGGGGTAGAAGTGGTTCCAGTGATATAGTAGTAACCGTCGGGGCCTAGTGTTGCCCATGTGTCACGCATCCAGTAGTCAAATGCCGGTTGAACAGATTTTGGGACACGCAGCTCCGGAGCGTTTGTATCAGCAGTTCCATATGCTTGTGCCGATGCTGTGCTGACTGAGACAAATCCTGTCAGTAAAGCAAGTCCTAATCGCAATATAAATTTCATAGATTACAGTTTTATTATTTACGGATACAAAAGTAGGCTGTTACAGGATTGAGCTCATGGAACAATGTCTTTAATATCCGTCAATATGTACATTCTTTTGATTTATTATTGTTCAGGTTGGAGATAATTATAAGGATCCTGTTTAAAATGATAACGTTTCCGGGGAAGAGGGAGTGGATCCTGCAGACGTAATTCCCATGCGACTAACTTCGTCAGAAGCTCTGTCTGAACAGCACTGTATTTCTTTTTACCAAACAGGTTATCTACTTCCGAAGGATCTTTCTTAAGATTATATAGTTCTCCGTTTCCATAGTTATCCATCACCAGTTTCCAGTCGTCTTTTCTGACCATACGAGAGGTACCGCTTTGAGTCCAGGTATTGAGTTCATCAAAGTATGCAATCTTACCCGGCGTCAATGCCCCTTCCTGTTCGAAAGTAAGAGAAGAATCCAGTCCGACATGTGCTCCTCCAAAACCTTGTTGTACGACAATGCTGGAAAACTCTTCTTTGGGGTATTCTTTTCCGGTCAACATCGGCCATAAGCTACGACCTTGAACACCAGTCGGAATCTTGGCACCGATTGCAGAACAAAGAGTAGGAAAAATATCAGCAATTGACACATGGCTATCCATAGGGGCTGATTGATTCTTGACATGATATCCTGCCCATACCATCGGGATACGTGCGAGACTTTCAGAAAGTCCGGCTCCTTTGCGGATCAACCCGTATTCTCCCCAATAATCGCCATGATCTGAAAGAACAACAAAGATTGTATTTTCAAACTGCCCGCTGGCTTTTAGCGATTCGACCAGTCTCTTTATCTGGTCATCTATTAAACGGATCATGCCGATATAATTAGCACGGATTCTGGGTAGGTCCTGTTCCAGATTAGGACAAGACGCATCTTCCAGTTCTGCTAAAATGCGATATTTCTCTCCTTTCTTTTCCAAGTCTTTACGTGACGTCTTCAATACGGGAAGCTTATCCGGCGAAAACATAGAATAATAAGGTTCGCAAACCTGATAAGGATTATGAGGTTCCGGGAAAGATACCCACACAAAGAAAGGATTCTCTTTTTGACTCTCTATCCATGACAATGTCTCATTCACGATTTTAGCAGGGTGTTGCTCCTCTACAGGAATTGGCGAAGGTTCCAGCCATTGTCCCCTGGCTTTCTGGTTTAAGAAACGGGCTGTTTCTTTTTCTTCGGGAGTCGTTTTCTTATTTTTACCCCAATGCCCGTATTCTGACCAAAAGTCCAAGTCAGCAGGTTTCAGATAAGCATGGTTTTTACCTACAAGTGCTGTTTTATATCCGTTTTCTTTTAATACGCCCACCAAATCCTGTTCAAAAAATATGTCCGGAATGTTGTGGTTGGTACGTACATGGGTTGCCGAAGGAAAACGTCCGGTGAACATGGAGCAGCGGGCAGGAGAACTGGCCGGTGCTACAGTATATGCTTTGTTAAACCATACATTTTCCTGAGCTAATTGATCTACATAAGGAGTAACTGCCAGAGGAAAACCTTCTCTGCCACATAGGTCAGCACGCTGCTGATCGGTCATAATGATTACAATATTCGGCTTGTCGGTTTGTGCCAGCAATGACATAGACAAACCCTGTAATGCTAATCCAGTAATACAAAACGCTGCATTTCTCATATTTATCTTATTTAAAACGGTATACAATCATTGAAGAAGCCTCAAGCTGCAAATCTTTGTTTAAGTCCAGTGTTACGGTCGACTGAACTGGCTTTACTGCATCCGGCATTTCCGGAGTGTTATTCTTTCCGGGTTCCAGACTCAATGTTATTTTTTGTGCCTGTATCTTTTTCCCAAATCCTTTCACTGCTGTTTGAAGTACCACCTCCTGTTTTCTCAAATTGATCAGTTTCAGGATATATTCTTTACTTTCACTATCATACCCCATCGTAACGAATACATTCTGCAACCCCTTCATCCCCTGAATCCCAGCATCCAGGCATACATCGAAAGTGTGATCTCTGAACATTTTTGATAAATAATAGAAAGATGTCCTGATGCTGCAATCTACCCCATTGATTAGCATTGAGTGCAACTGACGATGCTCTGAAAAATCCCAATGGCGCATCACCGGACGTTCTGCCAATAATGGATTCAAGTCTCCATTACGTTCAAGAGACATTCGTACCGCTCCGCTGGCTAACAGATTATAGGGATACTTCCCGTCAATGCCCAATTCTCCAACAAACAAATCCGCTATTCCCCGTTCATAGTTGTCAAAACGGTAATGCTGCTTGCAAGCCCATTCGACAGGTTGATAATGGTGTTCATCGAATACCTTCACATTCTTCGGGTTCACAAACTTCGCAATATCAATCCGTTTGTCGTCATTTTCTTTGCCTATGATACTGTTGGCTATGTATATCAAGTCGGGATACTGTTTGTGTAACGCTTGATAAATCTTCTCGTAACGTTCCCAATAAACAGGTCCGAAGTCTTCGTTTCCAATTTCAATGTACTTTAGAGGGAAAGGCTTCGGATGTCCGTTCTTTACACGTAAAGCCCCCCATTTGCTGGTTTCCGGACCGATTGCGTATTCTATGGCATCCAGTACATCCTGAATATAAGCATCCAGATCAACGTCCGGTTGAATGAAATTCCAGGGAGAACTTTGCTTTACCCAACCTGTACAGATCATCCCTGTAGGGATTACGTACATAGCATCTGCTCCCAAATATTCGCACAATTCGTAAAACTCATGATAACCAATTCCATCTGTACGGTAGTAAGGCGCCCATTTACTCCATTGTCCCGGTCGATTTTCAATGGGACCTATTGTCTTTTTCCAGTGGTACATGGTAGCTTCATTCACCCCATGCACAATACATCCGCCGGGAAAACGAATGAAATCCGGTGCATATTCTTTCAAGTTCTGCATAATATCCGCCCGAAAAACTGATTTTCCATTGTCCCATGTATCAGAAGGGAATAAAGAGACAACATCCAGTTGGAATTGCCCTTTACCTAACGGCTGAATGGCAAGCATCCCCCGTTTGACATCTTTATCAGGTTTTAATGTTCCGGTAAGTTTCGTCCACTCTTTACCCTTTACATCCAAAACAAGCTGAGTACTGACCGGTTTACCTTGTTCGTCTACCAGCATAACTTGAAGAGGAGCTGTATAATTTTTGCTTTTTATATACATGGAAAGATGATAAGATACCTCCTTTCGTAGATTCATACCGTAATATCCCCGATTCAGAATCATTGCCTCCGGATTGTTTGCAATATCTTCAGTCACGTTGACCAGCATTGAATACTTATTCTCCTTATTCAGAGGATTTTCTTCTGTACGGCTAATGAAAATGGGAGTATAAGACAGAGGATAAGTGTTCCATCCGATCAGAGGGTCTACATGAAATACATCTTTGTTTTTTCCACGCGGATTCGGTACATTCTGATAAAGCCCATTTTTGACCGCCAGATCTGCGGGTGGAGTTGCTTCTTCGAATGAACGGTTGCGCACCAGTTCGGCATGCAAGGCACCTTCTCCTATCATACCAATCTCTTCATAATGGAACCCATATTGGACACGGCTTACTTTGCGTGTTTTCTGTTTGTCGATATGCAAAACACCCTCATGAGTATCATTTACCTGGCTTCCTGTTATCGGCTGGATAAACATAAAACAGCACAGGCAATACACTGCCGTTCTGCAAAATTTTGTTTTCATGGTCTTTTCATTTGGTTTACGATACAAATGTAGAGAATTCAAAGAATAAACATTCGTAACATCATGTTCAATATAAGGAAGCATGTATTGTTTGAGCCCATAAAGCTTCGATTGTGCACATAATTTCTAATGGAATATACATTTGTACTAGAAAAACCGATAGAAAAAAGACTATCTTTGAGCGTTAAACAAGGAGTAGAATCAGATATGAAAAGGAGTACACTCAAAAATCTTATATCGGTAGCAGTTTGTTTATTATTCCTGCTTCATCCGACATTTGCGGAAGGAAAAATCCAATATAATAATGTCCGCTTCAAACAGCTAAGCATTACAGAAGGGCTTTCTCATAATACTGTCAATGCCATATCTCAGGACAGTAAGGGATTTATGTGGTTTGGCACCAGGAATGGATTATGCAGATATGATGGGTATAATATTACCCGGTACTTTCACGAAGAAGGGGATTCCACTACGATCAGCCATGATTTTATCACCAAACTATATAATGACCCCTGCCGGAATGTCCTCTGGATTTCTACGGAGCAAGGAATCTGCAAATACAATCCTCAGAATGAACAATTCACACGCTATCACATAGAGGGAAACAATAAGAACAGTGTCTTATTTCTGAACACGTCTGACAGCAGATTACTGACCGGATGCAGTAACGGCATCTATCAATACGATAATGACAAAAACAGCTTCACTCCTTTTATATTAAATGAAGGAAAAGGAGAAAATATTCGTGGACTGGTAGAAGACTCAAACAATGTTCTATGGATAAACAGTAACAAAGGGGTGAAACGCTATAATCTAAAGAAGGAACAATTTGAACCGCTGCCTCTGAACATCCGTCCATTTTTGGAAACGTGCATTCAATTAGTTATGTTGCCTGGCAATCAGTTGTTATTCAATACACCTCAAGAGGTATTTGTGTATAATATCAATAATGATTCGCTGTATCCTCTGGCCGCGATCAAGGATATCAGACAATTCAGATGTGCAACAACTGATACTATGAACAACATCTGGCTGGGAACCGAAAATGGAATTTTCATTTATGACCAGACCTTTCGGTTAGTGACTCACTATCAGCAGTCGGAAAGTGACTTGAGCAATCTGAACGATTCTCCTATTTATAGCCTTTTTGAAGATTACAATCATAACATGTGGGTTGGAACCTATTTCGGTGGTGTGAATTATTTTATATATGCTTCGGATCAGTTCCGGATTTATCCTTATGGAAACTCTCCCAATCATCTGAGTGGTAAAGCTGTACGCCAGATCATCAATACCCCGGACAACGGTCTCTATATTGCTACCGAAGACGGAGGGCTTAACTACCTGAACAGCAATCGGGAAATAACGCGTTCCGGACGACTCCATGAACGGATGAATATAAAAGCCCGGAATATACATTCCTTGCTGATTGACAGTAAACAGAACCTATGGATCGGTCTGTTTCTTCGGGGAATGAACTATTATATGCCCAAAGAGAACAAAACGCTTTCTTTTAATGACGGAATGGGGAAAAACTCATCCGGGTTCTGCATCATAGAAGACGAAACCGGCAAAATCTGGTATGGAGGGCCGTCGGGACTATTTACCTTGAAGAAACAGAACGGCAGTTTCCAGTTAAAAAAAGTTTCTGCACTTCCTGTCTTTTGCATGCTTAACCTCAATGACAGCATTATCTGGACTGGAAACCGTCAAAATGGAATATACCAGATAAACAAACGAACAGAAGAACAGACACCTCTTCCACAATTCTCATCCAGTAAGTTGTATATGACTTATTTATATATGGACTCGCAGGGGAATATTTGGGCAGGAACGAACAATGACGGGCTTTTTGTTCTGAATAAAAAAGGCGAAAAATTGAAAAGTTATTCGAAGAAAGAATTGGGATCGAACGCTATAAAAGGTATAATAGAAGATGATCAGAACACTATATGGATAGGAACAGACAACGGATTATGTAATATTCAGCCGAAATCCGGATTAATCAGCCGGTATACCATAGCCGACGGACTGCCGACCAATCAGTTCAATTATTCCTCTGTCTGCAAGAAACCCGACGGCGAACTGTTCTTCGGAACAATTAATGGAATGATTTCTTTCTATCCTGAACAGGTGCGCCCTGTAGAACCTCATTTTAATATCGCTTTGACAGGAGTATGGAGCAATAACGATGTCGTATCTTCCAGCAATCCGGATGCGCTACTGCCCGCCTCTATCTCTGAAAGTGATGTGATGACGCTTACCCACGAACAGGCACAATCCATACGTATCGAATACTCAGGGCTTAATTATCAATACAAAGATAAAACGCAATATGCCATGAAGCTGGAAGGCATCGATAAAGAATGGCAGTTTGTAGGCAATCAGCATCAGGTACGTTTCTCTAATCTCCCGACCGGAGATTATACATTGAAGATTAAAGCAAGCAATGACGGAGTAAACTGGGATGAAAAAGGACAGAAAGAGTTGACTATCCATGTACTACCTCCGTGGTGGCTTTCTATATGGGCCTATCTGACCTACGTATGTATGGTTCTCTGCATCATCTATTTGGCATATAAATATACCAAAGCCAGGTTGATTCTTCTTATGAGACTGAAAACGGAACATGAGCAACGGGTTAATATGGAGAAGATGAATCAATCGAAAATAAACTTCTTTACGTACGTATCTCATGATCTGAAAACACCGTTGACTTTGATCCTGTCACCACTTCAGCGGCTCATCAAACAGAAACAAATCGATAATAATGATCGCGAGAAACTGGAAGTCATCTACCGCAATGCCAACAGAATGCATTATCTTATTGATGAACTGCTCACTTTCAGTAAAATCGAAATGCAGCAAATGGAGATTAACGTCAGAAAAGGAAACATCATGCATTTCCTGGAAGAGATTTCTCATATCTTCGATATTGTATCTAAGGAAAAGGAGATTGATTTCATTGTCAGTCTGGAAGAAACGGATGAAGAAGTCTGGTTCTCTCCATCCAAGCTGGAACGTATCATGTATAATCTGCTGTCGAATGCTTTCAAATACACCCAGCCGGGAGATTATGTGAAACTCAGTGCCAAGCTTCTCAAAAAAGATTCGGAAAATTTCATCGAAATATCAGTAAAAGACAGCGGCAGAGGGATTCCTAAAGAGATGAAAGATAAAATCTTTGACAGCTACTTCCAAGTAGAAAAAAAGGATCATAGAGAAGGCTTCGGATTGGGGTTATCTCTCACGAAGTCACTGATTCATATGCATAAGGGGGAGATTAAGGTTGAAAGCGAAGTCGGAAAGGGATCGGAATTTATCGTCAGCCTGAATGTTTCAGAATCTGCCTATAGCTCTTCGGAGAAATCTTTGGAAAGTATCACGTCCGAAGAAATACAGAAATATAATCTGCGGATGAAAGAAACGATTGAACTGATTCCCGACCAGTTGATTTCTACCGAGCAAGATAACACCGACGTCAAAGAAAGTATCCTTATTGTAGAAGATAATAAAGAGATGAATGATTATCTGGCAGAGATATTTAGCAAAGATTATCAGGTATTTCGTGCTTACAATGGTGCTGAGGCTTGTAAGTTACTGAAGAAGCAACTGCCCGATCTGATAGTCAGTGATGTAATGATGCCCGTGATGGATGGTCTGGAATTAACGGCATACGTCAAACAGGATTTGAATAGCAGTCATATCCCGGTAATTCTGCTAACTGCTAAAACCGATGAATTGGATCATACTCAAGGGTACTTGAAAGGGGCGGATGCGTATATAACCAAGCCTTTTAATGCACAGAATCTGGAACTATTGGTTCAGAATATGCGTACTAACAGAAAGCAGAACATTGAGTATTTCAAGCGGATCGAGAAGCTGAACATTACACAAATAACGAACAACCCACGTGATGAAGTATTTATGAAAGAGTTGGTTGACCTGATTATGGCTAATATCAAAGACGAAGAGTTCGGAGTTACTGAAATTATTACTCATATGAAAGTGAGCCGAAGCCTGTTGCATACCAAGCTTAAATCATTGACCGGATGTTCTATCACCCAGTTCATGCGGACTATAAAGATGAAAGAAGCAAAGATTCATTTGCAGAATGGCATGAACGTATCAGAAGCTTCGTATGCCGTAGGAATGTCCGACCCTAACTATTTTACAAAATGTTTTAAGAAAGAGTTTAATATCACTCCTACTGAATTTATCAAACAACTGAATCTGTAAATTAAAAAACAAACTTAAAAGTAGAAAGTAGAAAATTTATTGGATAAAGAATTCCTATGCTAAATTTAGCTCCGGCTTGTGCAATAAATAATCCCTTTCAGTGCATAAATTAATTCGTCCGCCTATAGCCGGACGCAAGTTTGCCTATAGCCGACGTTGCGTTTGCCTATAGCCGGACGAAACGTTGTCTATAGGCGGACGAATTAATTTATGCACCTGCGGACATTATTTTTTATAAAGAAAATGTTTATTGTATTCGACAGCAATGATTGCAGTAGTTGGGAAGCAGATTCAGAAGCGAATCAGAAATGAACCATAATAGAGAGGGAATCTCCAAATTCTAAATGCTTTTTAATATACAAATAGCCTTTAATTCTATACACTGTATTAGTTTAGTTCGCATTGTTATACTTTTTATCATTTCATTCAAATTAATAGGTTTATTTATATCTGTTACTGGATAGCGAGATAACTTACCTCATCAATATCAAAGATAAAACATTTATCTTCCTGAATCCATTGTCCCATGGGGTGATCACTTTTGTTTGGAAGGCATATGATCAAACGCCCGCATTTCGGTAGCTTGCCCTTCGTCTCCACACGCTTTCATCCATTTCTTTAGTTCTGCATCCAGCCGAATAATAATATTGGAGTATTTCGTATTTCCTGCCAAATTGTTCATGCAAAATGGATCATTCCGTACATCGTACAATTCAATGGCAGGACGATGCTGATACTTGAATGTCATCGCCTTTGCATGGGCATCTGTCTCTGCAAGCTGTTCCCATTCTTTAAATAAAGGCGTAGCAGTCATCGCATTCTGAAAGGTTGCCTCCGGAGTAAGGTTAACAATATATCGATATCTTCCATCATAGGCTGAGCGTATCCCGTAGTACTCCGGACCTTTATTTATTCCCCTGCTAGTCTGAAGAGAGAAAGAATATTTCTTATGCTCCTTCTTCTTCCCTGTCAAAACAGATTTAAAGCTTTCACCATCTACTCTCGTCTGCGGTTTTCCTCCTGCTATATCGACAAAAGTAGGAACTATATCCACATATTCTACTAATGCATCACTGACACTCCCCGGTTTGACTACTCCCGGCCAGCGGACAATGCATGCCGAATGTACGCCTGCATCATAACAAGTCCATTTGGCAAAAGGCAGACTGTTTCCTTGTTCACTCAAATATACTACAACAGATTGATCAGCGACCTTTTCCTGTTCCAAAATAGAGAGTACGTTACCAAACTCCTGATCCATAAAGTTGACTTCTGCAAGATACTTAGTAAACTCCTGACGTGTTTGTGGAACATCTACATACATAGGTGCCAAAGTTAATTTATCCGGATCGAACTGTGAGACATCACCTTTATTCCAAGGGGTATGTGGCTGATTGGAAGCAACAAACAGGCAAAACGGCTGGCCTTTCCTTTTGCAATCAGCGATAAATTCCTGAATAGCTTCAAAATGTAATTCCCCCTTTTCACTAGGCACGTAGAGGTCAAAGGGAAATACTGACTTTGGAGCAACATGCTTCTTTCCAATCAAAGCTACTTTATACCCCAATGGATGCAAATGATGCACAACGCTTAAAGTACCCTGATCAGCACAAGTATGGTTTGGATAAGCTCCGCTACCCACAGGCCATAAACCTGTATACAGATTATGGCGGGTAGGCGATGACATAGGAGCAGCTTGATAGGCTTGGGTGAAACGCACTCCCTGTGTGGCAAAATTATCTATATTGGGTGTTTTCGAATCCACACTTCCATAGCAACCTAAATCGTAATATGAACAATCATCGGCTATGAACAACACCAAATTAGGCTGCGTGATTTGCTGTGCAAAAGAGCAAGTTGTCGCACTTAATGCAACAGAAACACTCAAAAATAGTCTATTCATAATTTATTTCTCCTTTCATGGGAGTGCTTAATTTAAACATATATCTTTAGTATCCGGGATTTTGTTGTACTCCATCATTGCGAGAAACCTCTGCAAATGGTATCGGAAAATATTTCTTTCTTGCAGCCATAACTCCTTGCTTTTGTACATCCGCAGCCGGTCGTGATGGGATGAATGTATCCTTTATGTAGTCATACATCTGCGTGTTTTCATCATACTTCATACGAATAAGGTCGAACCAGCGTTTCTGTTCACCGGCAAATTCCAATCCCCGTTCCATGAATACCAGCCAGCGGAATTCTTGTTTGGTCAAGGTACGTCCGATATTATCGGGTCTGTCCGAACCTATATACTTCGGATAAGCACGTTCGGTTCCGTTCGCTTTGCGCGCACGTTCACGCACCATATCGATAGCCTGGCAGGCTTCTGTGTACTTTCCAAGTTCGTTCAATGCTTCTGCTCTTATAAGATACATATCGGACAGACGCAGACGTGGCATATCGTTTTCATTGGTACGGTTATTGATACCTTGCGGATCAATAAATTTGCGGATATATCCCCAGTTCTCCTGTGAGTTGCCTCCGGCAGCAGGATATACGGTTACAATATTGCCCAATACTCCTGTATTATTGTTCTTTTGTTGAAAACGTCTCCAGAATGTAATCTCAATCCGGTAATCTTTAGAAATGAGTTTGGATTCATCAATGGATGCATCAACAGAGGGATCACTGTATCCTAGATTACCCTGATCGTCCTGAAAATATCTGATAAACCATTTTTGTACCCTATGAGCTCCTGCTCCTTTTCCATAGGGATTTCCAGAAACCAATTTACCACCAACCTGCACACCTGCCGGATTAAATAAATGAGCAATATTAGAACCCAATGACTGATCTGCTAAAGCATCTTTGTCACGAAAGAAAGGTACTGAGAAGATATGTTCGGTTTGAGCTAATGACTCTTGCTCAATGTCCCATAAATTCTGATAATCATTGACAAACGTATATTGTTCGGAAGAAATCACCTCTTGGGCTTCTCTGGCTGCATCCTCCCATCTTCCGAGAGTCAAGTAGACTTCCGCCAAAAATGCATGAGCAGCTCCGTTAGTTACACGTCCGCTTGTGTACGCCGGATCTAAACGTTTCGGCAAACGGGGAGTATCATCATCGTTCAGTCCAGCTGCATATTCAAAATCACTTATTATCTGTTCGTAAACTTTAGATGCGGGAGATTGTGGTACATATGCGTTTTCAATTCCGGTCACAGGCTCAATAACAATAGGAATACCATTAACACCACCATACAAGCGCATTAAGTCATAATGATAAAGTGCTCTCAGAAAGTAGGCTTCTGCAATGATTCGATTCTTATCATTTTCACTTTTGAAGGAAATAGAAGGAACACGTGCTATTACTTCATTAGCGTTTTTAATGCCATTATATAGCTCTCCCCAAAAATTAACAACTGGAGCGGAACCAGCACTGTGTGTATTGTTGGAAACAGTGGCAGGTACAGCGTTTCCGGTAGAGAACATAGCGTCTTCATAGGTCGGAAGTATGATAGCCCAGTTTGTTTTATGATAAGCGAAAGCGTAAAGAGTGGAGTATACCCCGTTAATAGCCGCCAAGGCATGATCTTCCGTTTTGAAGAATCCGTCCTCTTTTTCTACACGGTCTACAATATCTACATCCAAACAGCTTGAAAGCAGCGCTGTTCCTATCAGTAAGGATAATATATATTTCTTCATATTTTCAGTATTTTGATGTTAAAAAGCTAGATTTATACCCATAGAATACGTACGGCTAGAAGGATAAGCAGCATAGTCAACATTAGGTGACATAGCGCCCGAAGTAATGCTGACTTCCGGATCATAACCGCTATAATTAGTGATTGTAAAGACATTGGTAACGGTACCGAATACACGTATACTACGTAACCATCGTAGTTTTTTCAAGCTAAACTGGTAGGCGAGTGTCAGATTCTTCAGACGGAAAAATGAACCATCTTCAAGCAAGAAGGTAGAGAAACGCTTGTTAAAGTAAGAACTGCCTTGCGAACCGTTTACTGCCGGATAAAAGTTACTAGTTCCTTCGCCCTGCCATCTTCCTTCCCAAGCCTCAGCACGAATATTGTCGTTGGTATCTGTAAAAGAATCCAAGAAATAACGGTTCAAATTGGCGATATCACCTCCTACACGGCCCGTGAAAATCATGGATAATGTCAGCCCCTTCCAAGATAGCTCAGAATTAATACCATAATTGAATTTCGGTTCTGCCGTACCGATGATAGTCATATCGTCAGAAGTTATTTTTCCATCCGGCAACCCGTCGGGTCCACTAATATCTTTGAATCTCAAAGAACCCGGAGTAGCTTGTGGAGTATCAAATGGAGCCAGTTTTGCTTCTGCTTCATTCTGATAAACACCATCCACTACGTAGCCATAGAAGCTGCCTACCGGATAACCGGCTTTAGTGATATGTATGCTTTGGCTGAATACACCGCCACCTGCCAGATAGGAGGTTCCCAGTAACTCATTGCCGCTGATATCGTCTACTTTATTACGGTTCAGGTATATGTTTCCTCCAAGAGTCCATTTTACGCGACCTGTCAGAATATCCGCACTGGCTTCCAGCTCAAATCCTTTATTGGTCATTTTTCCCATATTGTAAGGTATAGAACCGTATCCGGATGATAAAGGCAGTCCAAAATTCATCAGCATATCTTTGGTAGTACGTTGATATACATTCATGGTTACTCTAAAACGGTTGTCTATAAAACCTAAATCCAGTCCGGCATTGTAGGTAGCAGTACTTTCCCAACCTAAATTAGGATTAGCCAGCTTCCCGTTGACCATACCGTGAGTCACTGCACCTCCGGAATAAGAGCGGACATGGTTCATAATGGCGAGCGGAGCAGCATAAGCAATGCTTTGGTTACCTGTAACACCATAGCTCAAACGTAGCTTAATATTAGAGATAGCAGGTATGTCTTTCATGAACTTCTCTTGATTAATGCGCCAGGCTACTGCAAATGATGGAAAGAAACTCCACCTGTTTCCACTTGCCAACAAAGAAGAACCGTCGTAGCGTCCGGTTGCCGTGAAAATATAACGGTCATACAGGGTGTAGTTCATACGCCCTAAGAAAGAGGACAGTTTGGTTTGAATGACTGAACTGGATTTGTCCATCGTATTCGTTCCTTCTCCGATAGCGTAGTACAACAAGTCATTGCCTGCAAAATCACCTACCTGAATTGCCAGTGTCTTTCTCTGACGGTCTTCATGCGTATATCCCAAGACAGCATTGATGTGATGATGCTTCTTAAATTTACGATCATAATTAACCGTCGTTTCCAATACAATATTCTGGCGATTGTCTTCTCCACGAAATGCCATACCATGGGCACTGTTTCCAGCATTGGTACCTATTGGATAATAAGTAGAACGCGAACCGTCTGTGCGGTTGAAGCTACCGGCACCTTTCCAGGAAAGCCCTTTACCAAAGTTATATGTCAAAGATGCATTCAGTATGAAGAACCGTTGTTGAAGAATGTCTTTTAGTTCGGTCGCCATAATATAAGGATTGTCTGCCGGAACATATTCCACATTTTCATCTTCATAAATTTGATCTCCAGGCATTAATGTCGGTTTGGTAGTCAAAATACGCCGTACCATTTGGTTCATACTTGAAGATTGAGAATGCGACGTTTGCTTTTGCTCGGTCTGTGAATAACTTGTGTTCAGTTGCAAAACTAAACGCTTGGCAAGCTCAGATTTAAGATTCAGACGGAAAGAATAACGTTCGAGTCCAGTATTCATAATAATACCTTCTTGATCGGTGTAGCCGGCAGTAATATTATATTGAGTCATCTTGTTACCACCATTGACAGCCAACTGGTGGTCCTGAGATACTGCCGTCTGGTACATTAAGTCCTGCCAGTCAGTTGAATAGATTTTATATCTTTCCAAGGCATCATCTGTATGTCTGGGGACTTTTGTACTTGGAATGACGTTTCCTTGCATATCGTAGCCGTTAGAGGTTCGATCCAATTCATTCTCAAAAAGCGCATAGTCATGAGCATTCAGTAAATTATAGCGTTTGGCAATGTTGGAAATATCTACACGAGCATTGTAGTTCACATTGACTTTTCCTTCTTTTCCCTGTTTGGTTGTGATCAGAATAACTCCGTTCGTAGCACGTGAACCATAAATAGCCGTTGCGGAAGCATCTTTCAGAACCTGGATAGATTCAATATCATTGGGATTGATGGAAGCTAGCGGGTTCATCGCCGGCTGTTGGCTCAACTCACTGGTGCCACCATTTACACTTGCTGTTGCAGCCTCTATCGGAAAACCGTCAACTACATAAAGCGGGTCTGTATTGCCTGACAGTGTAGAGACACCACGTATTTGAATATTCATGCCCGCTCCGGGTGCACCACTGTTAGCTGCGATACTGACGCCCGCTATACGTCCCTGCAAGAATTGATCGGCACTTGTGATAGGCATAATCTCAGCTTCATTCTTCATACTGACAGCACTTACCGAACCGGAAAGGTCTGATTTGCGAACGCTTCCATAGCCGATGACCACTACCTCGTCCAAATTGCGTGATGCTTCCTGCATTGTAATCGTCATCTTCCCTTTTAACTGTACCGGAACAGTTATAGTAGTAAATCCGATATACGATATCTGTAACTGGGCCTTGAGATTTTTTACTTCCAGCGAGAAGTTACCGTCAATGTCTGTAATGGTTCCGTTGTTAGCACCCTTCACTTGGATTGTAGCTCCAATGATAGGAGACTTTCCTTCATCAACTACCACACCGGAAATTTTATGAGACTGTGCTGATACGGTTGATATATATCCTAAAAAGCATATTAGTAGGACTAAGTATCTATCCGTCAACTTAAATCGAATCTTCTGTTTCATAATATTATATTCGTTATTCATTGATTGTTAAACCTTATTTTAATAAGCCCTGTAATGTCGGGTATTCACTTCCCATTTCCCAAACCGTACTGAAATTCCAGTTTGTGAATGAAGATGTGTTCTTCATTTCACTTGCAGACAGGTTCTTATAACTGGAAGAACCACCTGATATGTATGAGTCACTTCCGCTACTCTGTGACTTTCCGTCTTCGTTCAAAGAGAAACAGCTTTTCATTGTTATTTGAGAAATCTTGCCATCAGTACGATGGAACAGTCCGTTTCCGAAAGAAGCCCCGTTCGCAGTTGTCATGTCTCCTACGTTATGACAGTTTTCGATTGTCATGCCACCTCCTGCTGCTATAGTACATGTCGCTACAATTCCTGCGGCATTGCTGTTGCCATTGGTAGCTGTACCTGTGCTCTTTATCGCACCTGTATTGTAGCAATCTCTGACTATAGCATTGGTTCCACCCATACGTGCGATGATACCACTTGCCGAGCCCATCGCAGTGATAGAACCAGTATTGTAAGACTGGGATATTTCAGTATCAATAGTTGCACGACCGACAATTCCTCCTACTTGATTGTTAGCCTGAGTTCCAGAAATTTCTCCTGAATTTGCACAACCAGTCACTTTGATCAGGTCATTTCCTGCTGCTCCCGCTATTGAACCGATCACACCTCCAACCGGTGATTTGCTGCTGCAAACTACATTCGCTTTATTGGTACAATATGCAACGGCAGGAGCATTGTTAGCATCACGCATTATGATTCCTACAACCCCACCGACACAACCGGCTGTCCCTTCAATTGCCGCTGTATTAGAGCAATAGGAAACTTCGCCTTTCTCGGTGAGATAACCAACAATTCCTCCGAGATAGATTTCAGCATCCGTAGTTGCAGCCGTACTGATGCTTCCTTCATTACCTGTTGTGTGGCAAGAGATAATTTTACCAGAACAGTTACCGGCAATCGCACCAACTTTGGCTTTGGCCTTGATAACAACATTCTCGATACATACATTACGTACGATACCTTCTGCACCGATAGAAGCGAACAAACCGCAATTAGTATTGGAACTTTTATTCAGCGTCCAGTTCTTTATCTTATATTGTTCGGAAGAACGTCCTGTACTGGTATCGATAATATCTCCCTTAGTTGCTTCGTATACTCCGGTGAAATTACCGTTATAAGTGTTATTGACCAGTTCTGTACTGATAGGTGCCATATCTATGCCTGTAAGGTCAATATCTACAGTCTGTTTGTAGTTCTTATCAAGATACTTGCTGACGTTCCTCAAATGACGGGGCTTCGTGATAATATATTCAGATCCTTTTTCTCCGTCTCCGCTGGTCTCGTCAAACAGATTGTGTGCCTCTATAATTTCACTTCCCATCTGAGCTACAGTTCCTCCGCCAATGTTTGCGTAAGAGAATAACTGAATAGAAACCATTCCTACATATCCTTTCCAGTCAATAACATCCAGATTGTAAGATGCCGTTCCCGAAGGAATATCGATTGTGTTTTCGTTCTGGTCTGCAATGACTTTCAGCTTATAGCCGTCCACACCGGTAATTTCATTCCATGAAAGCAGGAAATCGTTGTGATCATCCAAAGTAATGACAGGAGCTTCCAGTTTGTCAGCCTGAATGACAGGAATACTCAGACTCTTGTCGGCAGCTGTAAAAACCAAACTGGCTTTACGTACCACTTCTGTCGTATTACTCTCGGTAGTGACTTTCAAAGTGGCTGTTCCTTTTCCTGTAACAGGAGTTACTGTACACCATGTAACCGGAGTATGGGTCGTTTCATCCACTACTTCGACATTCCATTCTACCGCATTGGTTTGTAGAGTAATATCCTTTTCACCTCCTCCAATGTTATATTGCAGTTCTTTAGAGTCCGCAGCCAAAGAAGTTTCGCTGGCTTCTTGCTCCACAGTTACTATCTTTATCTCCTGCGATTCATTGATAAGAAAAGTCAGTTCTGCCGTACGAGGTTCATTCCATGGATTCTCAGAATACGAAACAGGCACTTGGGAATATTTGAACCCTTCTGTTTCTGATACGCTGCACCATGCTTGTGAACTACTTAACGTCCATTTATCATCAGATATCACTTTCAATATATAGGTTCCCTCTGGTCCCGGTACTTGTAGAGGGGACTGAGTGAGCTCGTTTAAGGTCAAATAAGTTTCAGCGACCTTTGCATCCGGTTCGGGATATACAATATCTTCTTGTTGACACCCCGCGAAACATACAGCAGTCAGCATGATGACGGCTAGTTTACGATACTTATTTTTCATATGTTATAAATTAAAGATTATAATTCCGATACTTCTTATTTGAGATATTCTTCTACAGGAGTATACCATTTGCCAACCTTGAATTCGATCTCACTTTCTACTCCGATATGATCTGCCATTTTTTGGTAATCATGAATCATTCGGTTCAGTATTTCAGGCTCCTTATCTGCGAGATTCCGCATTTCAGTAGGATCATTCTTCAAGTTGTATAGCCTCCATTTCGGCTCTTTATATTCCTGCACTATTTTCCATTCTCCGTCACGCAGCATTTTGTTGCCTTCGTGTTCCACAATGGTCGGTTTGGTTTGCTTTACCGGTTCTCCCTTTAATAAAGGCAGTAAGGATATACCTTCCATTGGAGGTACTTTATGGCCGCCACGCGAAGAGGGATAAGTAGCACCTGTAAGTTTCACCAAAGTAGGCATGATATCTACTATATGTCCGTAATTGTCTTTTTGAATAGTGCCGTTCAGACTTTTATCAATTCCATTCGGATAGGAAACAATAAACGGTGTGTTGCAACCTCCTTCATGACCGTGATGTTTGTACAAGAAAAATGGTGTATTAGCAACGTCTGCCCAGGCAGCACCCAGAAAAACTGTACTCCCCGCTGAACCGGGATTCTTTCCAGCAAAGCGTCCTTCTATGCCCGGTTCTCCATTTCCACCATTGTCCGAAAGGAGGATAATCAGGGTATTATCCAGCACACCTTTTTCTTTTAAATGTTCTACCACACGCCCGATACTCCGATCTACTTCCTCAATAACAGCTGCATAAATAGCCATCTGCATGTCATAGCGCTCCTTTTCTTCCTGAGTCAGTGAATCCCATTCCGGAACCTTGGGATTACGAGGTGTTAACTGGTCAGGACGCTCGAATAACCCTAATTCTAATTGCTTTTTGAATCGTGCATTACGCACATCTTCCCATCCCTTCATATATTTTCCCTTATATTTATTGATGGTTTCTACAGGAGCCTGCAAGGGAAAATGTGCAGCATTATGTGCCAGATACCAAAAGAAGGGCTGTTTTTCTTCAATGGCTTCATCAATAAACTTTAATCCAAAATCTGTCCACAAATGAGTAGAATACCAATTTTCAGGTAAACGATCATCATCGAATCCAATTTCTTCATCATTCAAATAAAGATTTCGTTGGTTGGTTCTTTCTTTTTTATTCTTCTTCAATGATTTGTCAGAAGAAAAATAATAGCCGCCAAACGGAGCGTTCAGTGAACGGTCAAATCCTCTGCTTATTGGAGTAACACCTTGAAAATATCCTAAATGCCATTTACCTGTCATGACATTAAAATATCCAGCTGTTTTCAATGCTTCAGGCAAGAAAACATTATTCTCATTTGGATATCCCTGATATGCCGGATAACCCGGAACTTTCCCTAAGGCACCATTCCCAACTTGATGAGGATATAAACCAGTAATCAACGAAGCCCTGGTTGGCGCACTTCGAGCCTGGTTATAAAAATGACGTAGTCTAATACCATTTTCAGCAAGCCGATCTATATTAGGAGTATTTATTTCCGAACCATAACATCCGAAATCAGAGTATCCAACATCATCTAATAATATAAGAACAATATTGGGTTTTGATACATTCTGCTGGGCCAATACAGGACAAGCACCTATTGACGCACCAAGTGTTAACATAAAAGTATGATCTATTCTTTTCATAGCTATCTATTATTTTTTATTATTTGGAAAAGGTATTAAAACTTTTGTCTCAGCTGCCCATACGGCCCATTTGTCCGATAACTGTTTAAGGATATCCGGATGAACGGCTGACAAATCACAAGCCTCCACGCGGTCTTTCCCGATATCATATAATTCCCAAACTTTTCCTTCCTGATCCCATACCGCTTTCCAGTTTTTCCAACGGACAGCTCTATTACCCTGATGTTCCCAATACATATATTCATGAATGGAAGAAACTTTTCCTTTTATAGCCGGCATAAGATCAGTGCCCACTAAAGGATGTATCTTATTACCATTGTGAAAGGTAGAAGGATATGTGGCACCAGTTACATTCAGTATGGTCGGCATGATATCCGGAAGATATCCGGGAACGTGACACCATGTATTTTCAAAACCTTTCAAACGATTTTTCCATGTAATTATCAACGGAGTAGATATTCCCCCTTCGTATGCACGTTGTTTGTACTTTCTGAATGGAGTATTTGAGGTCTGAGCCCAAGCTTTGCCATACGAAGGATGACCGCTTACCGCCGGATTATTGATATCTTTTTGCTTGCCACCACCAAGTTCATTATGCGGTTCGGCACATGCCCCGTTATCAGACATGAAAAAGATCAAAGTATTATCCAACTTTCCACTCTTTTTCAGGCTCTCAATCAGTTTTCCTATGTTATAATCCATACAATGCACTTGTGCAGCATAAACAGCCATTCTATAAGCTGTATGATCTTTTTCTGCTTCAGAGAGCTCTTCCCACTGACGATTCTCCCATTCAGCAAAACCGATCTCTGAGTCGATTATTCCTAAATCGGCCATACGTTTATGGCGTTCTTTACGAATCTGGTCCCAGCCTTTCGTACGATACAGTTCATAATATTTCTCTATATCTGCTTCTTTAGCTTGTAAAGGCCAATGCGGAGCATTATATGCTAAATATAAGAAAAAGGGAGTATTATCTTTTTGTTCATTTATAAAATTAACGGCATAGTCTGTAAACGCATCGGTAGTATAATAAGGTGCCTCGGGTGCAGGTAACTTTTCGTTGTCTAGGACCAATCCTCTTTCACCTTCTGGCCTCAGATAACTGCAAGCCCCTGCCAATATACCATAAAAACGTTCAAAACCACGCTGCAAAGGCCATTTTTCCATGCCATGCATCCCTAAATGCCATTTGCCCGTCATATAGGTATGGTAACCTGAACTTTTAAGAACTTCGGCAATAGTCACACAATTACGGTTCAAAGCCCCCCTATATTCAGCAACACCCCAGTCTTTCGGATCTTTATCGACATTTTTAAAAGGATCTTCTGACATCCATCCTATCCCAGCTTGATGTTGATACAAACCAGTCATAAGACTTGCCCGGGTTGGGCAGGAACGAGAAGTATTATAAAATTGAGTCAGCCGGATTCCCTGTAACGCCAAACTATCAATATGCGGGGTTTCTATCTCGCTACCATAACATCCGATATCGGAATAACCCATATCATCTGCCAATATCATAACTATGTTCGGACGCTCTTGTCCCGAGAGATTTCCAAACTGTAAAAAGGATAAAGCAACTATGCCTCCTATTCTTTTTCGAGATATAAAATTACCATCCATCATAATACATATTGTTTTATATACTTCTATTATTTCCACATTGGCTTGATAACATTTTCTTTATCAATCGTTATACTATATACGTCATTTTCCTTTTTTAAGATTAACGGAACAATGCGTGTCTTACGCGGCTGCACAATTGAATCTGAATGATGAACATGATATACATAGTAATATCTTCCGTCCAAACCTTTAAACAAATCCCCATGTCCGGAGCCGTTTTCGTGGACGATGCTTCGGTGAATAATAGGATTGTTTGCATGCTTCTTCCACGGACCGTAAGGAGAGGTAGACGTAGCATATCCCACAGCATAATCTATATTCTTGAAATGATTGGCAGAATAGAACAAATAATATAAATCATCGAGTTTGACAACAGTAGGACCTTCCATTACTGGTGCCGATTTATAATTAGGCGTTCTTTCCCATGCCTCCGTATTATCGAAACACTTTTTCAGAGTTTCGGGCTTAATACAGCCTTTCTGCAAGTCAAATTCAGCTACCCACAGATAATTACCTTTATTGAAACGTACATGATACAAGTAGTACTTTCCATCTGAATCTTTGAATAAAAATGAATCGATATTTTTGGCCGTCTCGTCAATAGGACGTATGGAGTCTTGTCTAAATGGACCATATACAGAGTTGGAGGATGCCAGTGCAGTATGTTCATTAGCCGTATATGTCAGATAATACCTATTTCCTTCCTTAAATAATTGCGGAGCCCAGAATCCTCTTTCACCATAAGCGGAATCTCCCTTGCGTAGTATCAACTGAAGAGTATCTCCATTAGCAGTCTTCCATTCCTTCAAATCTGTAGATTCGAATATAGCAAATCCATTAGGTTCTCTATTGCGCGTACCTGTCAGATAATACTTGCCATTTTCTACAAATATAGTCGGATCTGCAAAGGTAATTTCATTCAATTTATCGTCTGTTTTTTCTTCTTTTGCAGTCTTGCAACATACACAAGCTAAAATGACGAATGTCGCCAATAAAAATTGGATGAGTGTTTTCATATGATTCTAAAAAGTTAAACGTTATTTATGTATGATTGTGATGCAGCAAAAGTAAAAGAAAAAAGGTGTAGACGATAGAAAATATGTTTTATTATGAGCACACATGTTCAGAAACTATCCTTCTACACCAATTCCTGCAAAACAATCTAATACCTAATCAATAAAATGCTTTCCAGAAAGGTTTATCGGGCTTATTTTAATGGTTCTTCTTCCACCTCACTACGATAAAATCCATCTGTTTGCACAAAAAATTCCTGCTTTAACCGCTCAAGCAGTTCCGGATGTCTGCCAGCTACATTAGATTTCTGTCCCTTGTCTGATTTTACATCAAACAGACTGAATTCATCCAAGTTCCCCAATTCATTTCCGGTCAGGTTTCTTTGCGAACCTTTATAAGGTGGCATCATAATCCAGTCACCACTGCGGTAACCCAGTCTGCCTTGAGCTTCGATAACCAAATTTTCACGAGCTTTCAGTTCTGTTCCCATGAATGCATTTAAATAGTTGCGACTATCCAGTCCATCCGGCAGAGTGACTCCCACCATGCTTCCTAAAGACGCCAACAAGTCCATCTGGCAGACTAGTGCATCCGATTTTACAGGCTGAATCTTTCCTTTCCAATAAACGAATAAAGGAATATGTGTACCTCCATCGAACAAACTATATTTACCACCACGTAATCCTCCGGCAGGAGCGTGCTTGCCAGCCAGTTCGGGAGCACCATCTTTATATCCATCATTCAAAACCGGACCATTGTCACTTGAAAAAATAATCAGAGTCTTTTCCAGAAGTCCTTCTTTCTTCAAATGAGCTAGTAATTCACCCACACACCAGTCTGCTTCCACAATTGCATCTCCACGAGGTCCCATAGTCGTTTTCCCAACAAAACGTTGATGAGGCGCGCGTGGCACATGAGGTTCATGCAAACCATAATAAAGAAAGAATAAAGAGTCTCTGTGTTCAGTAATAAAGTTCTTTACCTTGCCTACAAAATAATCAGCCATATCTTCGTCTTTCCAACGGGCTTTCTTCCCACCTTTCATATAACCGATACGGGGTATTCCATTTACAATCGAATTATTATGTCCGTGCGCCCATTGCATTTTCAGCATTTCGGGATTGGATATAGCAGTCGGCTCCCCCTCAAAGTTCTGTTCATAACTCACCTCAATAGGATCTGACGGATCACGACCTACCACATCTCCATTTTCTACATAAACAGTCGGAACGCGGTCATTTGTTGCCGCAATCAGACAAGAGTAATCAAAGCCAATCTCTTTTGCTCCCGGCTTGACTGTCTCATTCCAATTGACATTTCCATTTCCCATGCCTAAATGCCATTTTCCGATAGCTCCGGTCACATAACCACACTCTCGCATCATCTTTGGTAAAGTGTATTGGCTCTCGTTGATAATAAGAGGAGCATCACCTGGAAGGATTTTTGCATCTTTATTCTTCCATGGATACATTCCGGTCATTAGGGCATAACGACTGGGTGTAGAGGTAGCCGAGGTAGCATATCCGTTTGTGAAACAAACTCCCCCACGGGCAAGACTGTCAATATTCGGTGTATGAATAGTAGTTGAACCATAAGCACTGACATCACCGAACCCCAGATCATCAGCAAGAATGACAATCACATTCGGCTTTTCTTCTACCTGCTGTGAAGTGCAACCTGCTAAAGATAACGCAGGAACAAGATAGATTATTTTTTTCATAATATTATATAGTTTATAATGATGCAAATTTAGTCAGTGCTTATTTATTTAAATAGAACATATGTTTAATAATAGGGAGTAATGTCCATCCATATCTATAAATGCACTATCTTAATATACAAACCTAACTTCACATCACCCCAATTTAACTCCCTTACGCTATTTGAAGTACTCCATATATCAAAGACCAAATTAAAAAATTGGAGAGTGACTGTTTTACAAACACCATCCCTTGCTGGTTATTGTTCTAAGTTAGTAATTTTATTCACTTTTACTTTTGCGTTTCAATTGTAAAAGCATTTTTTTTCATAACTTTGTCCTCTGTATCCTTATTGTCTTTTTCTGTCGGAATATAACTTACTTATCCGGGATACTTCATAACGTATGCAGATTCGACTACTACAACTAGCAGTTTTATTCATTTGCCTGTCCGGATGCATCGATAGACATACGAATACTCCCGCATTTTATGTCTGGAAAAACAAATTGAATGCAGAAGATGCGGATACTGCTTATCTGAATACTCTCGGAGTCCCAAAGATATATGCCCGTATATTTGATGTAGACAATAAAGGAAATGGGACATTCCCTACGGCAGACTATTCACCTTCTTCTCCATACGTCATCGCCTTGAACAAGATAGGCGCAGGAAGCAGCCCCTCACCTACCTACAATATGCAAAGGGGCCCCTACCAAAAATGCCCATATAATGAACTAAAATTAAGATACGGCTACCTGCTCGTACGCTTGGCGCACTATATGCGCAATAAGAACAACGAAGCCATCCGAATATACAACCTATACATGAAACCTCTCAAACAAGTTCTTCAAGCAAGCTGTGCACGAATGCAAATATTTTTGATTATTACGTAAAGAATGAATGCTAATTTTCCCAACCATCATTTATAATATGAGAACAACAACATTTAAAACTAAGATTGCAGCTGTCGCTATGTTACTGACAGGACTGACATTATCTTCTTCCTTGCTTGCACAAGACATTTCAGGTACATGGCATGGCAAACTCTCCCTTCCTGCCGGTTCGTTAACCATTGTATTCCATATCAAACATACGGAACAGGGGACTTATGTGACAACTCTTGACAGCCCCGATCAGGGAACCAAAGATATAAAAACGGAAACAACTTCTTTTCAAGACTCTACACTGACTGTTCAGATACCGATTATCCATGCCTCTTATAAAGGAAAGCTGAATGCCGACCAAACCATTACCGGCACATTCACACAAGGAATGCCCCTCCCATTGAATCTGACGAAAGGAGAGTTTAGTGGGCCTAAACGCCCGCAGGAGCCTCAGCCACCTTTTCCTTATAAGGTCGAAGAAGTCAGCGTAAAGAATACGCAGGACGGAATCACTCTGGCAGGCACATTAACCCTTCCGGAGAAAGGGAATAAATTTCCGGCTGTAGTATTGGTTACGGGAAGTGGTGCTCAAAACAGAAATGAAGAAATCATGGGTCATAAACCATTTCTTGTTATCGCCGATTATCTGACACGTAACGGAATTGCCGTACTAAGATGCGATGATCGTGGCACAGCCGCTTCGCAAGGAGATTATGCAAGTGCTACCAACGAAGATTTCGCAAAAGATACGGAAGCAGCGCTGAACTATCTACGCAGCAGAAAAGAAATTAATACCCGGAAAATCGGCATTATCGGACATAGCTGCGGTGGAACAATCGCATTTGATATTGCCGCCAAAGACTCCAACATTTCATTTATCATATCATTGGCAGGAGCTGCCGTGCGAGGTGACAGCTTGATGCTTAAACAAGTTGAATTGATTTCCAAGTCCCAAGGGATGCCCGATCCGGTGTGGCAGACAATGAAACCGTCCGTTCGCCACAGATACTCTTTATTACAGCAAACGGACAAGTCGGCGGATGAAATCAGAAAAGAAGTTTACGCTGATGTTACCAGAACCATGTCTGCCGGACAGTTGAAAGACCTGAATACCGTACAACAACTATCTGCCCAAATAAACTCCATGACTTCACCGTGGTATCTCCACTTTATGAGATACGATCCGACTGCAAGTCTGAAAAAAATAAAGTGCCCGGTTTTAGCATTAAACGGAGAAAAAGACATTCAGGTAGATGCCGATATGAATCTGACTGCTATCAGGCAACACATCAGCGAGAACGGAAACAAGAATGTGACAATCAAAGTCTATCCAAAACTGAACCACCTGTTTCAAACTTGTGAGAAAGGAACTTTAGCCGAATACGGACAATTGGAAGAGACAATAAATCCGGAAGTCCTGAAAGACATGACTGAGTGGATAAAGAAGCAATAAATTGACTTAAATCAAAATCGTTCCTGACGAACTCATTCTGAGAGATTTTGTTTTACCTTTGCACCCCGTAAAAAATACGCTAAATAAAGAAGGTAAAAAGTAACAGGTATCAGGTTAGGTTTCGTATGAAGAAAAGTCTTATTGCATTGGCATTCGGTACCCTCGGATTGGGTATCGCCGAGTTCGTGATGATGGGTATACTGCCCGATGTAGCCAGAGATTTAAAGATTAGCATCCCTGCTGCCGGACATTTCATTTCCGCCTACGCACTAGGCGTTTGTGTCGGCGCCCCTGTATTGACATTAGCACGTAAATATCCATTAAAACATATATTGCTGGTATTAGTCACGCTGATTATGGTAGGCAATATCTGTGCGGCATTATCACCTAACTACTGGATGCTGCTTATCTCCCGCTTCATCTCCGGACTCCCTCACGGAGCCTATTTCGGGGTCGGTTCTATCGTTGCGGAAAGGCTTGCCGATAAAGGCAAAAGTTCAGAGGCTGTCTCCATCATGATAGCCGGAATGACCATCGCCAACCTGTTCGGCGTACCGCTGGGAACTTCTTTAAGCACCATGCTTTCGTGGCGGGCTACCTTCCTGCTGGTAGGACTTTGGGGAATCGTCATTCTGTATTACATCTGGCGTTGGGTTCCTCAGGTAGAAGGGCTGAAAGATACCGGTTTCAAAGGACAGTTCCGCTTTCTCAAAACTCCGGCTCCCTGGCTCATTCTGGGTGCTACGGCATTAGGTAATGGCGGTGTATTCTGCTGGTATAGCTATATCAATCCAATGCTCACTCATGTCTCCGGTTTCTCTGCCGAAAGTATCACCCCGCTGATGATTCTTGCCGGATTCGGTATGGTCATGGGAAATCTGATCAGCGGGCGGCTCTCCGACCGTTACACTCCCGGAAAGGTAGGAACTGCCGCACAAGCACTGATCTGCCTGATGCTATTGCTTATCTTCTTCCTCTCTCCCTACAAATGGGCGGCTGCGCTATTGATGTGCCTCTGCACCGCAGGACTGTTTGCCGTATCCAGTCCGGAACAGATATTGATAATCCGTGTAGCCAAAGGAGGCGAAATGCTCGGAGCTGCCTGTGTACAGGTAGCGTTCAATCTGGGAAATGCCATCGGAGCTTATGCAGGAGGACTGGCAGTCAGCAGCGGCTACCGTTATCCCGCCCTGACGGGTGTTCCGTTCGCACTGATCGGCTTCATCCTATTCCTGATCTTTTATAAGAAGTATCAAGCCAAATACTAAAGTAACTCCTATAAGAACGAATAACGCAATAAACAAAGCAAACAGGGAACTGCCTTTCAGTATGAAAGCATATTGACGTTTCTGCTGACAGATACATTTTCAGAAGAATGCCAGCCAGCTCTCAAAGCAATAAAACAATGTATCAATATGCAGACTATCTGCATATCCTTTCGATTATATTGGAAGATTATGCAAAAGGGTCGCTACTTAACATGCAGAACATTAATACCCAACCTGCAGAACATTAATGTCTGACATGTCAGCTAACCTTATCCAACGTGTTGGTCATATATATCCAACGTATCAGTCAGCCTTATCCAACGCATCAAGCCTTCATATTTGACAAGATGGACATTACTTTCTAATTATTAGCATTGTAAAGATTCAGATACCACCCTATTTATGAACAAAATACAGATTTTCATTCGCATATTTTCCCCCACTCCCGCCGTCGGGCAGGAAAAACGAATTCTAAGGAGACTAAAAATTCATTTTGTCAATTTGCTCAAAACCTTTTTCCAGCCAGCACAATTATCAGAAAAAGACAGAAAGTGCACCAAGTTTCCCTCATTAGCTCAAAAAATGATTATCTTTGCAAACTAAAATGAGCAGGCTGGCAATCAAAACTGTTTTTATCGGGAGATTAGCGCCAAATCGCTGCTCACATGATATGATTCATTGATAATAAAAGAAATAATAGATTAATATGGCATTGCAATGTGGTATTGTCGGACTTCCGAACGTAGGTAAATCGACACTTTTCAACTGTTTGTCAAACGCAAAAGCGCAAGCGGCAAACTTCCCCTTCTGTACAATCGAACCGAATGTAGGCGTAATCACCGTTCCCGACGAACGTCTGAACGCACTGGCAGAACTGGTACATCCCCAACGGATTGTCCCCACGACTGTAGAAATCGTAGACATCGCCGGACTGGTGAAAGGTGCAAGCAAAGGCGAAGGGCTGGGAAACAAATTCCTCGCCAATATCCGCGAAACAGACGCAATCATCCATGTACTCCGCTGCTTCGACGATGACAACGTGACTCATGTAGACGGAAGCGTAAACCCCGTCCGAGACAAAGAGATCATCGACTACGAACTTCAGCTGAAAGACCTGGAAACCATCGAAAGCCGCATCCAGAAAGTACAAAAACAGGCTCAGACCGGTGGTGACAAGGCTGCAAAACAGGCTTATGACGTACTCGTTCAATACAAGGATGCACTGGAACAAGGCAAATCCGCCCGCACCGTCACTTTCGAAACGAAAGACGAACAAAAGATTGCTCACGAACTCTTCCTGTTGACCAGCAAACCCGTGATGTACGTCTGCAACGTAGACGAAGCAAGTGCGGTAAACGGCAACAAATACGTAGACATGGTGCGCGACGCCGTGAAAGATGAAAATGCACAAATACTCATTGTCGCTGCAAAGACCGAAGCAGACATCGCCGAACTGGAAACATACGAAGACCGTCAGATGTTCCTTGCCGAAGTAGGGCTGGAAGAATCGGGCGTCGCACGTCTTATCAAGTCAGCTTACAAACTACTGAACCTCGAAACCTACTTCACAGCCGGCGTACAAGAAGTACGTGCATGGACTTACGAGAAAGGATGGAAAGCTCCGCAATGCGCAGGCGTCATCCATACCGATTTTGAGAAAGGATTTATCCGTGCGGAAGTAATCAAATACGATGATTATATCCAGTACGGCTCCGAAGCGGCTGTCAAGGAAGCCGGAAAACTCGGTGTGGAAGGAAAAGAATATGTGGTGCAGGACGGCGACATCATGCACTTCCGCTTCAATGTGTGATTATCGGTAATCACTAACGACTTATTAATTATCACATAAGCATCAATGACATGAAATATCTCATAGCAGGAACCGGTGGAGTAGGCGGCAGTATAGCAGGCTTTCTCTCGCTTGCAGGAAAAGATGTAACTTGTATTGCCCGTGGAGCTCATTTGCAGTCAATACAAACCAATGGTCTGAAATTGAAATCGGATCTGAAGGGTGAACATACGCTTCAGATTAAGGCTACGACGGCCGAAGAGTTCAAAGGAAAAGCGGATGTGATCTTCGTCTGCGTGAAAGGATATTCCGTCGATTCGATTACCGAACTCATCAAAAGGGCATCGCATGAGAAGACAGTTGTCATCCCTATCCTGAATGTTTACGGGACAGGACCACGCATTCAGCGTCTCGTTCCGGGTGTAACGGTGCTCGATGGTTGCATCTACATCGTAGGCTTTGTTTCCGGCACGGGAGAGATCACCCAGATGGGGAAAATCTTCCGTCTGGTGTATGGTGCCCACAAAGGGACACAGGTGACTCCCGCCATCTTGGAAGCTATTCAGAAAGACCTTCAGGAAAGTGGAATCAAAGCTGAGATTTCTCTGGACATCAATCGGGATACATTCGTCAAATGGTCGTTCATCTCGGCAATGGCGGTCACTGGTGCTTACTATGATGTACCGATGGGTGAAGTTCAGAAGCCGGGGAAAGTACGTGATACGTTCATCGGCCTTTCTACTGAGAGTGCCGCACTGGGACGTAAGTTGGGAGTGGAATTTCCCGAAGACCCCGTCAGCTACAATTTGAAAGTCATTGATAAACTCGATCCCGACAGTACCGCATCCATGCAAAAGGACTTGGCACGGGGACATGAATCGGAAATACAAGGTTTGCTGTTTGACATGATTGCAGCAGCCGAGGAGCAAGGTATCGACATACCAACTTACCGGATGGTTGCCGAAAAATTCACAAAACACTAATTACAAACCGTAAACCGTTATCCAACATGAATACCCTTTTATTATCAATCAACTGGAATCCGAATCCCGAACTATTCAACCTGTTCGGCATTTCTATCCGTTACTACGGATTATTATGGGCAGTAGGAATCTTCTTTGCTTACATCATTGTCCATTACCAGTTTCGCGACAAAAAAATAGACGAGAAGAAATTCGACCCCCTCTTCTTTTATTGTTTCTTCGGTATTCTGATTGGAGCACGTCTGGGGCACTGCCTGTTCTACGATCCGGGACAGTACCTGACCAGCGGAAAGGGATTTGTGGAAATGCTTCTGCCGATCAAGTTCCTGGCAGGCGGCGGATGGAAATTCACCGGTTATGAAGGACTTGCCAGTCACGGAGGTACGCTCGGATTGATGATCGCCCTTTGGCTGTATTGCCGCAAGACGAAACTTCATTATATGGATGTGGTGGACATGATTGCCGTCGCTACTCCGATCACCGCCTGCTTCATCCGTCTGGCGAATCTGATGAACTCCGAAATTATCGGTAACCCGACCGATGTACCCTGGGCATTCGTATTCGAACGGGTAGATATGCTTCCCCGTCATCCGGGACAGCTCTATGAAGCGATAGCTTATCTGATCCTGTTCTTCATCATGATCTATCTTTATAAGAATTACAGCAAGAAACTGCATCGCGGATTCTTCTTCGGACTCTGTCTGGCTTATATCTTTACCTTCCGTTTCTTTATCGAATTTGTGAAGCAGAACCAGGAAGCATTCGAAGACAACATGATGTTCAACATGGGACAATGGCTGAGCGTTCCTTTCATCATCATCGGTTTCTACTTCATGTTCTTCTATGACCGGAAGAAGGTAGCAAAGAAATGAAACAAATCATAGATATAGAAAACTGGGAGCGGAAGGAGAATTTCAACTTCTTCCGCCACTTCCAGAATCCCCAATTATCCATTACCTCCGAAGTAGAGTGCGGAGGAGCCAGGCAACGTGCCAAAGCGGCCGGACAGTCTTTCTTTCTCCATTATCTTTATGCTGTGCTGCGTGCAGCCAACGAAATACCGGAGTTTCGTTACCGCATCGATCCGGACGGACGTGTAGTGCTCTATGACACCATAGATATGCTGTCTCCCATCAAGATAAAAGAGAACGGCAAGTTCTTCACCACCCGTTTCCCTTACCACAACGATTTCGACACTTTCTATCAGGAAGCAAGGCTAATTATCGACGCCATCCCCGAAGACGGTGATCCGTATGCAGCAGAAAACGGAGAAGTAGCCGACGGAGATTACGGACTGATTCTGTTAAGTGCGACTCCCGACCTGTATTTTACTTCCATCACCGGTACACAGGAGAAGAGAAGCGGCAATAACTACCCGTTGCTGAATGCCGGAAAAGCCATCATAAGGGAAGGCAAACTGGTGATGCCTATCGCGATGACGATTCATCACGGATTTATTGACGGGCATCATCTTTCCTTGTTTTATAAGAAGGTAGAAGAGTTTCTGAAATAATAGTGCTGTTCAAATCGTATTTTCTCATTCCTTTTATCTACCTTTAGCGCGACTAAATGATAAAAATATGAGCACAAAAACACTATTCAAACTACTATGGGTACCTTTCGTCACATCCGTATTCGCAAGTTGCAGTGACAAAGAAGAATTACCTTACACTCCTCCGGAGGAAACGAATGACAGTTACATAAGCCCTGCCGTACCACAAGGTAATAGCTGGCCTGAAGCCTCCATGTCACTTACACAGCCTTTTCTGGGTGCCGGATATGATATTATGGGCAGCTACATAGACAATAATTCGGTAAAAGAACCAGTGCTCGATCTGAGTAAGATAGATAATGAAAAGATTAGCAATCTGGTAGGTTCGAGCGGGGTAGGAGACAGCTTCATTGGTCGTGATATGAAAGAGTTTCTTCGGTCAATCACAGAATATAAGAAATTTGTGGTGCCGGCAGAAAACAAAGATGATTTGCTGTTCACCGCTACCATTACCGGTCATAAATATTTTCAGAAACCTTATGATTATTCATCCCAATACACATTTGCATTTGGTAGTTCAGGAGCTAACGGAGTGATTCAAAGATTACTCACCCTGAATGCGGATTGGTCCAATTGGCTGACCGATGATTTCCGGCAAGAGCTGGAAAATGCGTCACCTGAAACAATCATAGAGCTATTTGGTACTCATATATTGGTGAACACTCATTTAGGTTATATAAGCAAAACCCTCTATCGCAGCATCGTAGCGGATGATGAAGAGAACTTATTGAGAACTGCAAATACAGGGATGGGCGCACATCAGAGCAGCATTATTAAGCATCCCAATGTTTCCATCACTTATCCCGAAGAAACAGTAAAAAAGAACTATGGGGGAACAATTGTAGTGTCATTGCAAGGAGCTGATTACAAAGTCTTTGATCAGCTGACAGGCGATCCGATGGATATCAGCCCCTGGATACAATCTGCCAATGAAAAGAATCGCGCCTTAACTACTCTGACCGGTGAAGACCTTATCCCCATCTATGAGGTAATAGCCGACCCCATAAAGAAACAGCAAATAAAAGAAGCGGTAATAGCCCATATCAAAAGGCACCAACTGTCCTTACAACAAACGGCTCCCATCTTTCAGGCAAGTGACGGGCACTATCACCGCTACTATACCTCTTATAAGGAGTTAACCGCAAAGGCCGATATCTGTCAAGGTGTGATAGGAAGCGTATTTGTCAGACACGAACCGGGTACAGTACCGCTTTACCTGTCTTCCGACGGAAAGAATCACCGTTTGACATTAGAACCGGCACCGAACGGAGACGGAACAATCATAGGGTATGTCTATGAAAAGAAGAGCGATGACTTAAACTGTATCTACGAAATATCAGACGGAAAAAACTTTGCCTATACCACGGAAGAAAAGGATACCTACGGAAACAAAGGCACATGGAAGCCAACCGGCCTCTCTTTCTATACAAAGAAGGTATAAGCATAAGGCCATACCATTGGCACGGCAAGTAACCCTATAACTTACAACATAAGAAGTCTATAGTATCTTCGTTGGAGATACTATAGACTTTTTAGTCAGCCCCACATAAGTTATATCAGTTTTTATTTGCCTCTGACTATCTTCTTTATATCGTTCAGCTTATTCAACGCCTCAATCGGAGTAAGGTTATTCACATCCAGATTCAGTATCTCATCCCGAATCTGGCAAAGGATCGGGTCGTCCAACTGGAAGAAGCTGAGCTGCATACCGCTTCTGTTTTCACTGACTTCCGTCAATGGTTTGCCGGAAATACCTTGCTGGCGGTTGTCCGATTCCAGTTGCTTCAATATAGTATTTGCACGCTTCACAATACTCTTCGGCATACCTGCCATCTTTGCTACATGAATACCGAAGGAGTGTTCGCTTCCCCCACGCTCCAGCTTACGGAGGAAAATCACTTTATTGTCCACTTCCTTCACAGACACGTTATAGTTCTTGATACGTTTGAAGGATTTCTCCATCTCGTTCAGCTCATGGTAATGCGTAGCAAACAGTGTACGGGCTTTCGCTTTCGGATGTTCGTGGATATACTCGACGATTGCCCAGGCAATGGAAATACCGTCATAGGTAGACGTACCACGTCCCAACTCATCAAATAACACCAGACTTCTGGAAGAGACATTATTCAGAATATCCGCAGCCTCATTCATTTCCACCATAAAAGTAGATTCGCCCACCGAGATATTATCGCTGGCACCTACACGGGTGAAAATCTTATCCACCAGACCGATATGGGCACTCTCCGCAGGAACAAACGAACCGATTTGCGCCAACAGCGTAATCAGTGCCGTCTGACGCAAGAGCGCGGACTTACCGGCCATGTTGGGACCGGTGATGATGATAATCTGCTGTGACGCGCTGTCCAGCATCACGTCATTGGCAATATACTTCTCACCAATCGGAAGCTGCTTTTCAATCACAGGGTGACGTCCCTGACGGATATCCAGTACATCATTGTCCTCAATAACCGGACGGATATAATTATTCTCACGCGCCACATTAGCGAAAGACAATAGACAGTCCAGACGGGCAATCTGATTCGCATTAATCTGTATCTGCGGAATAAACTCCGTCAATGCCTGCACCAAATCGGTATATAACTGAGTCTCCAACACGAGAATCTTATCTTCGGCTCCCAGAATCTTTTCTTCGTAAACCTTCAGTTCCTGCGTAATATAACGTTCCGCATTGACCAGTGTCTGCTTGCGAATCCATTCCTGCGGAACTTTATCCTTATGTATATTGCGGACTTCAATATAATAACCGAATACATTATTGTAAGCTACCTTCAGACTCGGAATGCCTGTCTGCTCACTTTCACGCTGCTGTATCTGCAACAGATAGTCTTTGCCGGAGTATGAAATACGGCGTAATTCGTCCAGTTCCTCATTCACACCATCTTTAATCACGCCCCCTTTGTTGATCAATAAAGGAGGGTCATTATTGATTTCTTTGGCAATCCGGTCGCGAATAGAAATACAAAGATTCAGCTGTTCACCTATCCGGTTCAAACTTGCGTTATCCGCTTCAAGACAAGCCTGCTTGATCGGTTCAATGGCCTGCAAGGCAACCTTCAACTGTACCACCTCACGTGGCGACACACGTCCTACGGCTACTTTGGAAATGATACGTTCCAAGTCTCCTATCAGATGCAACTGCTCCTCGATCAGCTCTTTAAAATCCGGCTGGCGGAAGAAGTATTCCACCACATTCAGTCGGTCGTTGATCGGCTTCTCATCTTTCAACGGGAAAACCATCCAGCGTTTCAGCAGGCGGGCTCCCATCGGACTGATGGTACGGTCGATCACGTTCAGCAAACTGCTGCCGCCGTCATTCATGCTGCCGATCAGCTCCAGGCTGCGAACTGTAAACTTATCCAGACGCACATACTTATCCTCCTCGATACGGGCAAGGGAAGTAATGTGACCGATCTGCGTATGCTGTGTCATCGTCAGGTATTGCAGGATAGCACCGGAAGCAATGATACCATTCTTCAGGTGCTCTACCCCGAATCCTTTCAGATTCTTTGTCTCAAAGTGTTTCAGTAGTTTCTCACGGGCAGTGGATTCGGTAAATACCCAGTCGTCCAGTTCGAATGTGAAGAACTTGCTGCCGAAGTTACCTTCAAACATCAGGCGTTTGCCCCGTTCGAAAAGAATCTCTTTCGGTCCGAAGTTATTCAGCAATTTGTCTACATAGTCAAAGGGACCTTCGGCGGTGAGGAACTCACCGGTAGATATATCAAGAAAGGCAACTCCACAGGAAGCCTTTCCGAAATGGACGGCAGCCAGGAAGTTATTCTCCTTATAATTCAGAACGTTATCATTGATAGATACACCGGGGGTAACCAACTCGGTAATACCTCTTTTCACCAGTTTCTTCGTCAGTTTCGGGTCTTCCAGCTGGTCACAGATAGCTACACGCTTTCCGGCACGAATCAGTTTCGGAAGATATGTATCAAGCGCATGATGGGGAAATCCTGCCATCTCGATAGTCTTTCCTTTTCCATTGGCGCGTTTTGTCAGTGTGATTCCTAAGATTTCGGATGCAACAATGGCATCGGTAGAATATGTTTCATAAAAGTCACCGCAACGAAACAGCATCACTGCATCCGGATGTTTGGCTTTCAAATCCAGAAACTGTTTCATCATGGGGGTAAGCACGATTTCTTCCTCGTTCACGGTTCGCTCCTTTTCTTTTTTGTTGAGTGAATAATGAGATTAACCTTGCAAAGATAACAGTTTTCCGGCAGAGAATCAACGGAATTTCCCGTTTCAATTTTCACAATTAGTGTTGCATCCTTTTAAAAAAGAAGGGTATATTTCTTAACAAGTAAAGGAGAACTATTAAAACGTGTTATAAAACATACTATTTTACTTGGATAATTTGCTAATTTCCCAATAGTCCGTATCTTTGCAATGTGTTTTTCATAGTATTAGATTTAAGGTTAACAAAGGTTGGGTCAAGGCGTTGACCCTTTTTTTATGTCCATACGTCCCGTTTGCCTCTTTCTTTCATTCATTTCTATTCAGCCAGCATCATCCTTTTATAGTAAGACGGAGTGAATCCGGTATGCTTCTTGAACGACTTATTAAAATGAGAAATCGTATCAAATCCGCACTCCACACTGATCTGCGAAATATTCATATCGCCCATGAGCAAGAGTTTACACGCATATCCTATCCGCATCTCCAATATGTAATTCTTGAATGATTTCCCCGTTTTGCTCTTGAAGAAGCGGCAGAATGCAGCAGGATTCATAGCTGCCAGAGAAGATATTTCATTCAGGTAAATCTGCCGTGTATAGTTCTTATTCAGGTAAACTATGATTTTGTCTATTCTCGATCCGTCGTAGATAATATCATTTTCAAAATCGGAAGTCGATAGCACAGACCGTGAAGCGACGTTTGCCATTTCTTTCAGAAGTTGCAGGAAAGAAGTAATCTGATCGACTCCTGTCTCCACCGGAATCGATTCAAGCAAATCAACCAGCCGCAGGGAACATCCTGCGGGAAAGTAAATCCCCCGTTGCGCCTCTTCAAGCAGGTTCTTTATCTTCATAAAATGGGGATAATAATTGAAAGCGTGGTGCATGAAGTCCTTTTCAAACTGAATGATGGTCCCTGTTGTCCGAAGCGTACTGCCTTCTTGCCGATACACCTCATCGCTCTTCATATAATGAGGCAAATCGGAGCCTAGCAGAAGAATATCACCATCAGCATATTTCTCCGCGTTATTTCCTACAAACCGCATTCCCGTGCCCTCCTTGACATAGATAATCTCATACTCCGTATGAAAATGCCACGGGTAAGTAAAATAAGGATAATCATAAAAACGAGCTTTCAGAGGAGATGACTTCGATATAGGAAGCTGCTCATTCATCATTTTTCTCATAATCTACTCTATTTCTTATCTACTCTATTTCTTTTCAGCCCAATATACCCCGCAGACAATACAAGCTGCGCCGCCTAAAGCGACTAACGTAATCTTCTCATCCAGAATAAGGAACGATGCAATCATCGTGACCAGAGGATTGAGATAAATATAATTGGATGCCCGTACCGTTCCCAACTGTTTTAACACCACATTCCAGAGTACATAGCAGATCAGCGAAGCCAATACGGCCAGAAACAGAAGGTTGAACAGAACGGCAGGTTGAAGAAGTACAACGGTATCGGGATGCAGGGGATGCAGGAGGAAGGCAGGCAGAATTGTCAGTACTCCGTAAAAGAAAATCTTGCGGGTGATAAATATGGTAGGATAACGCCCGGCCATCTTTTTAATAATCAGACTATAGAATGCCCATGATAATGCGGCAAGCAAAGTCAGCAGATCGCCTATCGGAGATATTTTGAGCACAAAACTGCCGTTAAAGACAATCAGCCCTACCCCCATCAATGCCAGCAGGGAACCGTATATCAGTCCTTTCGATGCCTTTTCACTTTTATAGAAAAGCAGGGAAAGGATAGTAGTCAGCAAGGGAGCCGTGCAGATGATAAACGATACATTCGACGCCTGGGTGATGCCTAAAGCGGTATTCTCTGTAAAGAAATAAAGGGAGCCACCGAATATACCGCCTGCTACCAGCCACAGTTCATCTTGCCAGTTATTGGTGAACAGACGTTTGGGAGAAATTACCCAGATGCCAAGGTATGCAATCAGAAAACGGTAAAAGAAGATTTCCTGAGGTGTCAGCCCGTGGTTTATCAATACTTTAGTCGAAATGAATGTCAGTCCCCAGATAGCTACTGTTAGTATGGCAATCAGATGATAGTACCCATGCTTTAGTTCCATAATTATGGTTTTAATGAGAATGCAAAGATACAGGGATTCATGGATATACCCACTGACTTTGATAGATATATTTTCAACAAAATTTCGCCGAAAGAGAACCGGTTATACATCCGGATATAACAAGAAAGCGAATATCCGGATGTCTGATAAAATAGCCGTATCTATTCAGGTAATCATCTGCTTTTACCAGTTATCCGTCCGGAAAGGCGCCGCAGGGATGCCATGAATACTGAAAATACTTGCTTCCACATAATTCTTATACGCATACCGCACGGCAACGGGATGAGGGACTTTGTCACTCGAAACCGCCAGTCGGGCAGTCGTGGTTTCTATTTCGGCAAAAGCCGGATAGAATACTTTATCCTCGCCCGCAATCTCAAATCCTTTAAGAGATGTCCACATCGGACTTAGGCCGCGTTGGGCATTGTAGAAGTTTATATAGATTTTATTCTCCTGTATCTCCATCGATTTATAAACAGGAGGAGCGTATCCGAATCCTTTCATGCCGTAGGTCTGCGCCAATGCCCAATACGCCAGTCGGTTCCCTACCGTCTCCTTGTCTACGGGATGGATGAAAACAGGGTGGCCGACATCCATCGTCGTAACCATGCCGCTATTCGGTATATCCTTCATATTCTGCAACTGGACCTCGCGCAGGCGGGCAGCCGATGTACCGTCGGCTCCTTCGTAATTGAAAGGCGCTATCTGCACAAAGTAGAAAGGAAGTTCGCCCCTGCCCCATTTCGCACGCAAGTCAGCCACAAAGGCAGGCATAAGGCTCTGGTAAAGATCGGCATTGTCACGGTTGCTTTCGCCCTGATACCACAAGAAGCCTCTCACTGCAAAATTAGTCAAAGGAGCTATCTTGCCATTGTAGAGTACACACGGAGTGGCGGTAGGATTCTTCACTTCAGCATCGTTATCGAGGATGGAAAGATCAATGCTACTAAAAGGCTTTATGGATTCTCTGCTCATCCATGCCTCTATTCTTGATCCTCCCCACGTAGAAACGACGATGCCGACCGGAACTTCCAGCACTTCCTGTATATAACGCGCAAAATAATAAGACACGGCGCTGATATGGGAAACGTTTACCGGCGTATTTTCCAGCCATTCGCCCTGGCAGTCCTCCACAGGCGTTTTACTAAACTGGCGTACCCATCTCCCATCCTTTGAATCTGTAGTATACATTCGGATAGGCGTGGATGGTTTGGCTTTGGCAATAATGTCGTTCGTCCCTCTGACCGGTTGCCGGTCGAAACCGCCCATCGGCATCTCCATATTCGATTGTCCCGAACAGAACCAGACTTCACCGATCAGTACATTCTGCAACGTCAGTAATTCGCCGTCATTGAAGATGATCTTGTAAGGGCCTCCCGCAACAGGGGTAGATACTGTTAACGACCAGCCTCCCTTGCCATCCGATGAGGATTTATATGTCTGCCCGTTCCACGAAGTCTTCACCGTTACAGTAGCATTGGGACGGGCTTTTCCCCATAGTTTGACTTCTGCTTGCTGCTGTAATACCATATTATCTCCAAGTATGGAAGGTAATGTCACTTTAGCCTCACTTTTCATTGAAAATGCAAGAGCTAAGAATAAAAAGCTGATAAGATATTTCATATATATTTAATTTATTTATTCGGTTAGTTACAACAGGATTGACCAATCTTCGGAATATATCCTACCGGAGGAGGTAGTCGGAATGAGATAAACTTTAGCTTGTTATTCCAATAGTCTCTGCTTTTTTGCGCTTCAGCAAAGAAGGATGTAAGAAGCATTGTTAATAGTACCAGCAACTTTTTCATTTATTAGAATTTTATGATAACTGGCACAAATGTAAGTCCCGCTAGTTAATTTAGTAATTAATTTGCAATTAATTCGAGGAGAAAATAAAGGATATAGGTTGGAAAAAATACTTTTTAGTCGGTATCCAGGCTAGTTTAACGTTTATTTAAAGGCTTTTTCAGCTAACACTCTAAAAAGATTATCCCGACAGGACTTCAACTATAACCAGTATACACTCACATTTTATCCATATTCTTTGTATTATAAAACGATCAAACAATCCTCCCAAAATATACTCACATTAATACGTATATAATAATACCAAATGAAAGAAACATATTATCCAAAAGTCTAACGAAAAAGAGATTCTTACAGATAGAAGCGCTCGTTTGTAAACAAATCACCACTATCAAAACAGTCCTATTAATATATCATATTTTTACCACATAAAGAAAGGAAGAGAACTTTACTCAAAAAAAGTTTTCTCCCTTTCTTACACTACACCCCCGGAATCGAATAAACTCCTTCATCGTTTTTAATAAATAACGAGAGAGTTTATTATAAACGGTCCCCAAGTTTATTATAAACTATTTTTAGGCGTTTCCAGCGGCCTCAATAGAATTATTATAACAAAAATGGGCAAGAACCTTCGCAGTTTCTTGCCCATTCGTTATCCTGGCTATGCAATTCTGCACATCCACCTATTGAACTTATGTTATAATTTTTATATATCCTATCATTACTTTTCCGTTTTATATTCCTCCAAATATACGAAATAAAAACAAGAAAGTCAATAGCCGGACGGTATTTGCCGTGATATTTCTTCATTTATCGGACATTACCTTGTTATTCGGACAATACCTTATTATAAAAGAAAGGTTTTTTTCACTCACTACGTGGTTATCTGAAAATAAACACGTAAATTTGCTGGCTCAAATTGAAATAACAGTATAAATCACTATAAATAAAAACTTTATCACTATGGAGTACAATTTCAGGGAGATTGAAAAGAAGTGGCAGCAAAGGTGGGTGGAAGAGAAAACCTACCAGGTTACGGAAGACGAATCGAAGCAGAAATTCTATGTATTGAATATGTTCCCTTACCCGTCAGGGGCCGGACTGCACGTAGGGCATCCGCTGGGATACATCGCTTCGGACATTTACGCCCGTTACAAACGACTGCGTGGCTTCAATGTACTCAATCCGATGGGATATGACGCATACGGTTTGCCGGCGGAACAATACGCTATTCAGACCGGACAGCATCCCGCAATCACTACTAAAGCTAATATCGACCGCTATCGCGAGCAACTCGACAAAATAGGCTTCTCTTTCGACTGGAGCCGTGAAATCCGCACGTGCGAACCCGAATATTATCACTGGACCCAATGGGCTTTCCAAAAGATGTTCAACAGCTACTACTGCAACGACGAACAGCAGGCACGCCCTATTCAGGAACTGATCGACGCATTCGCAATCTACGGAAACGAAGGACTCAACGCTGCCTGCAGCGAAGAACTCAGCTTTACCGCCGAAGAATGGAAAGCCAAAAGCGAAAAGGAACAGCAGGAAATCCTGATGAACTACCGCATCGCCTACCTCGGCGAAACGATGGTAAACTGGTGCCAGGCACTGGGAACCGTATTGGCAAATGACGAAGTCATAGACGGCGTCAGCGAACGCGGCGGCTTCCCCGTAGTCCAGAAGAAGATGCGCCAGTGGTGTCTCCGTGTATCCGCTTACGCTCAGCGTCTGCTCGACGGACTGGATACCATCGACTGGACCGAATCACTGAAAGAAACTCAAAAGAACTGGATCGGACGCTCCGAAGGTGCCGAAGTACAGTTCAAGGTAAAAGACAGCGATCTCGAATTTACCATCTTTACTACCCGTGCAGATACCATGTTCGGTGTGACCTTCATGGTTCTGGCTCCGGAAAGTGATCTGGTAGCCCAGCTGACCACTCCCGCCCAGAAAGCAGAAGTAGACGCCTACCTTGACCGCACCAAGAAACGTACCGAACGCGAACGTATCGCCGACCGCAGCGTTACCGGTGTATTCAGCGGTTCGTATGCTATCAATCCGTTTACAGGTGAAGCAGTGCCCATCTGGATCAGCGATTACGTATTGGCAGGATACGGAACAGGAGCCATCATGGCCGTACCCGCCCACGATAGCCGCGACTATGCTTTCGCCAAGCATTTCGGACTCGAAATCCGCCCGTTGGTAGAAGGTTGTGACGTAAGCGAAGAAAGCTTCGATGCCAAAGAAGGCATTGTTTGCAACTCTCCGCGTCCGGATGTAACTCCGTACTGTGACCTGTCTCTGAACGGACTGACCATCAAAGAAGCCATCGAAAAGACCAAGCAATATGTGAAAGAACATAATCTGGGACGTGTGAAAGTGAACTACCGTCTTCGCGACGCCATTTTCTCACGCCAGCGCTACTGGGGGGAACCGTTCCCTGTATACTACAAAGACGGAATGCCGTACATGATTGACGAAGACTGTCTGCCGCTGGAACTTCCGGAAGTAGACAAGTTCCTCCCCACCGAAACAGGCGAACCTCCATTGGGACACGCCAAGGAATGGGCGTGGGACACGGTAAACAAGTGCACAGTAGAAAACGAAAAGATCGACAACGTTACCATATTCCCGCTGGAACTGAACACCATGCCGGGATTCGCCGGTTCTTCCGCATACTATCTGCGCTACATGGACCCGCACAACAACAAAGCATTGGTGGACCCGAAAGTGGACGAATACTGGAAAAACGTAGACCTTTATGTAGGAGGAACGGAACACGCTACCGGACACTTGATCTACTCCCGTTTCTGGAATAAGTTCCTGCACGATGTAGGTGCATCGGTAGTAGAAGAACCGTTCCAGAAGTTAGTAAACCAAGGCATGATTCAAGGCCGCAGCAACTTTGTATATCGCATCAAAGATACTCACACCTTCGTTTCACTGAACCTGAAAGACCAATACGAAGTGACTCCACTTCATGTGGATGTAAACATCGTATCCAATGATATCCTCGACCTGGAAGCATTCAAGACATGGCGTCCCGAATATGCGGAAGCAGAGTTTATCCTCGAAGACGGAAAATACATCTGCGGATGGGCGGTTGAGAAGATGAGTAAATCAATGTTCAACGTAGTCAATCCGGATATGATTGTGGACAAATACGGTGCAGACACCCTTCGTATGTACGAAATGTTCCTCGGTCCGGTTGAGCAGTCCAAGCCTTGGGATACGAACGGTATCGACGGTGTACACCGCTTTATCCGTAAGTTCTGGTCATTGTTCTACAGCCGTACCGACGAATATCTGGTGAAAGACGAGCCTGCAACGAAGGAAGAGTTGAAGAGCCTGCACAAACTGATCAAGAAAGTAACGGGAGATATCGAACAGTTCTCTTACAATACGTCTGTCAGCGCATTCATGATCTGTGTCAACGAACTCTCCAACTTGAAATGCAACAAGAAAGAGATACTGGAACAGCTCGTTATCACCCTCGCTCCTTTCGCTCCGCACGTTTGCGAAGAACTGTGGGATACACTGGGACACGAAACTTCCGTATGTGACGCCGCATGGCCCGCATACAACGAAGAATATCTGAAAGAAGATACGATCAACTATACCATCTCCTTCAACGGAAAAGCACGCTTCAACATGGAGTTTGACGCTGATGCCGCTTCGGATACCATCCAGGCTGCCGTATTAGCCGACGAACGTTCGCAGAAGTGGATCGAAGGCAAAACACCGAAGAAGATCATCGTGGTGCCGAAGAAGATTGTAAATGTGGTAGTTTAAAATAAGTAACAGGTAATAAGTAATAGGTAATAACCGTAGCTGCTTTCCGAGCATATCCGCAAGGTTAATACCTAATACTTAATACTTATTACCTGTACCTATCGACTACGACTTATTACCTATTAATTAATACTTATTACCTATTAATTAAATGCGCAAACCAGCAAAAGCGGAAATAATGAGAGAAGTGAAGGATTATATCTACATCACTCTCGGATTGATCAGTTATGCTTTAGGATGGGCGGCATTTCTGCTGCCTTACCAGATAACGACAGGGGGTACTACCGGTATCGGGGCTATCATTTATTACGCAACGGGATTTCCTATCCAGTGGTCGTACTTCATCATCAATGCGGTTCTGATGACATTTGCCATCAAGATATTAGGTCCGCGATTCAGCATAAAGACTACTTATGCAATTTTCATGCTGACTTTCCTGCTATGGATATTCCAAGTGTTGGTAAACAACTACATACAAACGCCCGATATGTCGGCCGACGGAAAGCCTCTGCTGCTCGGCAGCGGACAGGACTTTATGGCTTGTATCATCGGTGCGGCTATGTGCGGTGTAGGTCTGGGCATTACTTTCAATTATAACGGCAGTACCGGAGGAACGGACATCATCGCTGCTATTGTCAACAAATACAAAGACGTATCACTTGGAAGGATGATCATGATTTGTGATGTGTTCATCATCGGTTCCTGTTACTTTGTGTTTCACGACTGGCGTCGGGTAATCTTCGGTTTCGTCACTCTGTTCATTATCGGTGTCGTGCTCGACTGGATTATCAACAGCGCCCGTCAGTCCGTACAGTTCTTCATCTTCTCCAAGAAGTATGATGAGATAGCCGACCGCATCATCAAAGATACTGACCGTGGGGTGACCGTGCTCAACGGCACCGGATGGTACAGCAAAAACGATGTAAAAGTATTGGTCGTACTGGCCAAAAGGCGTCAGTCGCTGGATATCTTCCGACTGGTAAAACGTATCGACCCGAACGCTTTCATCTCGCAAAGTTCCGTCATCGGGGTGTATGGCGAAGGATTCGATCAGTTGAAAGTGAAATAAACAGGTGAATGAATCCGGATAATTCCGCTAAAAAACAAGAATAAGACAATGAAACGCAAACTTGTATTTGCCACTAACAATGCTCATAAGCTCGAAGAAGTAGCCGCTATTCTCGGAGATAAGGTAGAACTGCTCAGTCTGAATGACATTGACTGCCACACGGACATTCCCGAAACAGCCGAAACGCTGGAAGGAAATGCCTTGCTGAAATCTTCTTTTATCTACCGGAACTATCAGCTGGACTGCTTTGCCGATGACACCGGACTGGAAGTGGAAGCTCTGAATGGAGCGCCCGGAGTGTACTCCGCCCGCTATGCCGAAGGCGAAGGACACGATGCTCAGGCGAATATGCGCAAGCTGCTCCACGAACTGGAAGGAAAAGAGAATCGGAAAGCGCAATTCCGCACTGCCATTTCGCTGATTCTCGACGGAAAGGAATATCTCTTTGAAGGTGTGATCAAAGGGGAAATCATCAAAGAGAAGCGCGGAGATTCCGGCTTCGGTTATGACCCGATATTCAAGCCCGAAGGGTACGAACAGACTTTTGCCGAACTGGGAAACGAAATAAAGAACAAGATCAGTCACCGTGCACTGGCTGTACAGAAACTTTGCGAGTTTCTGCAACGCTGATTCTTTAGCATATTCCGCACAACAGCCTGTCTTGACATCAACGAAGTGCCAGCAGTAAAATTCTCTCAGGTCATTTCTTAACTATATGACACAGAGTTTAATAAAAGAATTTTTGTAATCTTCAGAAGAAAATTATTTCTTTGCAAAAAAAATAAAGCGTAATGAAGAAAATTGCATTATTTATTTTCCTTACATTGTTATTATGTACTTCATGTGTAACGAAAAAGAAGTTCATGATGACAGAAACCGCACGTATTGCAAGTATCGACAGCTTGCAAAGTTTATTGACTGATTGCCGCAACACGGGCGACCAGCTGTCAGCACAAATCAAGAAGCTCCTGCGTGATACCACCCAGATGGGAAACAGTATCCGTCAGTATCAGAGCATGCTTAGTACTAACATGACGGAACAGGAAAAACTGAATGCCTTGTTGAGTCAGAAGAAAAACGAACTTAGCGAAAGAGAACGCACCATCAACGAGTTGCAGGACATGATCAACGCTCAGAACGAGAAAGTGAAACAACTGCTGAACAGTGTGAAAGACGCGTTACTGGGCTTTAGCACAGACGAACTGACGGTTCGTGAAAAGGATGGAAAGGTGTATGTGGCAATGTCGGACAAATTGCTGTTTCAGTCAGGAAGCGCCCGTCTGGATAAACGCGGAGAGGAAGCTCTCGGCAAATTGGCGGAAGTCCTGAACAAGCAGACCGACATCGACGTATTTATCGAAGGTCACACCGACAATAAACCGATCAACACCGTACAGTTCAAAGACAACTGGGATTTGAGCGTGATTCGTGCTACCTCCGTCGTACGTATCCTGATCAAGAACTACGGTGTAAATCCTTTGCAGATACAGCCCAGCGGTCGCGGCGAATATATGCCTGTTGACGACAATGAAACTGCGGAAGGCAGAAGCAAGAACCGCCGTACGGAGATTATCATGGCTCCAAAGCTGGACAAGCTATTCCAGATGTTACAGACTTCCGAAGAGGTTAAATAAGAAAATAATAATAAGAGACTGTCAGAAGGTAGACAGTCTCTTATTATATAGAAACAAGGCTATAATATTTATTGCCCTATATGATATAACTCATCCATGTTTCTATTAGATACAATATCTGAATTCATACTGTTTACTTTCCCCATCCGGATGGTTTCTTACCCATCTTGAACACCATCGTACCACCGTTCATGATGTCCTGATGAGTGATGAAGAAATCTTTGTGTTTCTTCCCGTTCAAAGTCACCGACTGAATGTAGATATCTTCGGGAGACTTACGGATGGTCCGGATACGGAATTCCTTATTACCTGCTAGTTTCAAAGTACACTCATCCAAAAGCGGGGAACCGATGATATACCGGCCGTCGGCAGGATTGACCGGATAGAATCCCATCGCACTGAATACATACCAGGCAGACATCTGACCGCAGTCATCATTTCCGGCATATCCCGAAGAAGTGTTGTTATACAGCGTGTTCAGAATATGGCTGACATACTTTTGCGTCTTCCACGGCTGACCTGCAAAATTATAGAGATAAGCTACGTGATGGCTGGGCTCATTGCCATGTGCATACTGTCCCACAAATCCCGAAGCGTTATGATTCATCTGCTCACTCTTATAGGTAGAGGTAAAGAAGGTATCCAGCTTTTGTTCAAAGGCTTTCGTTCCTCCTGTCAGTTCCATCAAGGCCTGGATGTTATGCGGAACATACCAAAAGTATTGCCATGCATTTCCTTCGGTAAACGGATGCCCACCGTTTCCACCGTATTGATACGGGTCGAAAGGTTCGATCCATTCTCCCTTGTCATTCTTGGACTGGAAGAACTTCGTTTTCGGATGGAAAAGGTTCCGGTAATATTCGGAGCGTTTGTGGAATCGCTGATAATCGGCATCCTTGTTCAATTTTGCAGCCAGTTGGGCAACACACCAATCATCAAAAGCCTGCTCCAGAGTGATGGAGACAGATTGAGTCTGAATGTTTTCGGGCATAAAGCCGTATTTCTCCCATACCTCAAAAGGAGAGTTGGGGTGTGAGGTTACCGAACTGTTATAGACTGCTTCATAGGCCTTCTCCATATCAATTCCAGGAATACCTTTCAGGATGGCATCAGTGATCACAGGGATGGAGTGGTTACCGATCATACAGTAATTGTCCTGTCCCCATAATTGCCAGATAGGCAGGTAGCCGTAATATTCATACTGGCGTATCATGCTCTTCACGAAGTCAGTCACCCGTTCGGGTTCCAGCAATGTGTAGAGAGGATGAGAAGCGCGGAAAGTATCCCACAGGGAGAATGTGGTGTAATGAGTTTCATTGTTCGCCACCTTGCGGGTCGTATAGTCGGCAGCCATGTATTCGCCGTTCACGTCGGACATGGTGTTAGGCTGTATCATGGTGTGGTAAAGAGCCGTATAGAATATCTCTTTCTGCACTTCCGTACCTTTCACTTCGATCTTTCCTAGTTGTTTTTCCCAATCAGCATCCGCAGCAGCCACATAGCGGTCGAAATCCCAGTGCGGTGCTTCCTGTTCCATGTTCTGACGGGCATTCTCCATAGAGACGGACGAAAGGGCTACTTTGCACGTCAATGGTTTGCCATTCAGTTGGCCGAAACGGAAATAGCCATGAAGATTCGTACCGTTGATCACGGCTGTGTTTTCATGAACACGCCCGCCGTCTCTCAGCGTAGAAGTAAGGATAGGACTGGAAAACTCCATGTAGAAATAAATCTTGCGCAGTTTCGCCCATCCGGTGATGATACGGTAACCTTCCACTGCATGATCATTCAGAATGCGGATCTGAGAGTTAATGATCCGGCGTCCCCAACTGCCCTTATCTGCCGAGTGGTCCATATCCAATATAATCTCCGCATCTTTGCCGGCGGGATATTGATAGCGGTGGATACCGTTTCTCTGAGTAGTGGTAAGCTCTGCATTAATATTCTCATCTTTCAGCATTACCTGATAATAGCCGGGACGGGCCTTCTCTTCGTCATGCGTGAATGCGGAAGAAGTGCGTCCGCTACTGGTCGGCATCAATGTAATGTCGATCAGGTCCGAGGCTCCTGTCCCACTCAGGCGGGTATGGCTGAAACCGAAGATCGTATTCCGGTTATAGTCGTAGCCGGAAGCGTCCCCCCAATTGGGAGCTTCACTGGTGTCCGGAGAAAGCTGTATCATACCGAACGGCGAGGTCGCCCCCGGGTAATTATTACCCGAAAGTCCCCCATCGATGGCCCCCGTTCCAATAAACGGATTTACATATTTAGTGATTTCCCCTGCCTGCAACGTAGCGAGAGTCAATGAAAATGCACATACACTTAAAAGTAATTTCTTCATGGTTCGTGGTGTTTTTATAAGATATGTTTCTTATGTCTATGGCTTTTTATTCTTCTGTTATTTCAATGAGACGGCTGTTGAGCTGCTGCGTTGTGAAAAGATCCAGTCCGACGTTCATTAGATATTCTCCGGAGAAAACCTGGTTGTTACCCTTCAATGAGGAACCGCTACCGGGCATCATATTGATTTCCTTCACACGGTACTTCTTGTCGGCATCCAACCCTTGCAGGCGGACAGGCAATGTCTTTTCCGCATAGCGCGGATGGATATCGAAGGCAAATACCGCAGCCGTTTTCTTGTCCTTGCCTACAAACATGGAAGAAGTATGGTTGCTTCCGTAAGGAGAAACGAGGCGATACAAATCACCTTCAAGGATGACAGGTTTCAGACGGTTGTAGTTCTTGACTGCCTGATCACAGTAAAGGTGCTCATTCTGATTCATGTCTTCCAGTTTGATGTCGAATCCTAATTTGCACATCATGGCTACATCGGTACGGAACTTGATACTGGTTCCACGATTCCAAGTAGTGACGTGGGCACACAGTGTCTTACTTGGGAAGATCTGCGAATAGCCCCATTGGATAAACAGACGTTCGATAGGATCGGTATTGTCGCTTGGCCAGAACTCTGTGAAGTACTTCAATGCTTCATAGTCGGAGCGTCCGCCGCCACCGGCACACAGCATCATCGGAAGATTAGGATATTTAGCCTTGATTCTGTCCAGCACCTTGTAAAGTCCGCGCACATAATCAACGTACAGATGAGACTGTTTATCTTTCAGATACACCGAATAGATATTCGTAATCGGGCTGTTGCAGTCCCATTTGAAGAAAGCGATGCCGGGATATTTGGTCATCAGGTTGTCCACCACGCCGAATACATGATCCTGTACTTTCGGATTGCTAAGGTCGAGCACCATCTGGTTGCGGAAGTAGTATTCATCACGGTTAGGCAGATGAATCACCCAGTCCTTATGCTTTTCGTAAAGCTCGCTTTTGGGATTCACCATTTCCGGCTCTATCCATATACCGAACTTGATACCTTTCTTTTGTGCTTCTTCAACAAGACGCCCTACTCCGTTCGGAAGTTTGTCGGCAGTCTCTTCCCAGTCGCCCAACCCCTGATGGTCACTGCTACGAGGATATTTGTTGGCAAACCAACCATCATCCAGCAGGAACATATCTACGCCCAGCTTGGTAGCCTCATCCATCAAGCCGATCAGTTTATTTTCATCAAAGTCAAAATAGGTAGATTCCCAGTTGTTAAGCAAAGTCATGCGGGTATCATTACCGTTTTTCACCTGATGATTGCGCGCCCAGTCATGGAAGTTACGGCTGGCCTCACCTTTCCCCTGCGTGCTGTAAGTGAAATAGAAGTCCGGAGTACGGAACACTTCTTTGGCGGGCAGGCTGTATTCGGAGTCGTACGGGTTGATACCGCTGATAATACGCAGTTCGTTTTTGTTGTCCACTTCGAAAGTAAAGCGAAAGTTACCCGTCCATCCGATGGTTCCTACCAGCACTTCGCCTGCATTCTCCTGCGAAGGATTGTCAAGAGCCAGTTGGAAGAAAGGAGATACAAACATATTGGCACGTGCACCCAACTTCGTATCGATCACCTTTTTGCCGAAAGCCAGTTCTCTTTCAGTCACGTTGGCTTCGTGTGCCCAGTCACCGGAAAATTCAGTCAGGAAATACTTGCTGCTGTTCAAGTGAAGCATTGATGAAGCATACTTGCAAAGTATCACAGGCTTCTTCTCTTCATGGCTGATTTCACTAAACGCACGGATAATGTTCTCTTTGCCGTATGCTACATAATGCAACTTCACAGTCACAGGGTATTTATCATCCTTAAGGGTAATTACGGTTTCGTTGACCCCGTTACCGATGGCATTGCTCGAATGATCTACATATTTCAGCAGCAATGAAGAGTTATTGTCATTATGACGTATGTGAATAGCCGGTTCAAAGTAGTCCTCCATACCATGAGTCAGATAAGCTTCAGTCCCTTGTGGCAGATACTGGATATCGGAATCATGGTTAAGCTTTTTGCCCAAGTATTTCTGATACAGACGTCCGTTGTCAGCTACTTGATAGATAAGGCTGGTCCGTTCGGTTTCTATTTTGATCAGAGGCTTGTCGGCAGCCTGCAAAAGAGAAAAAGAACTCAATAGAAAAAAAAGTAAGAATGCTTTTAATTTCATGGTTTACATTGTTATGGTTGATATTTATTCTCTGGTGCGGAACGGGGGTACGGGAAGCCCGCTCTTGCCATATAGATTACAAACAGGATTGTCTGCCCACGCATAGCAAGCCGCCGTCGGTATTTCTATCTGGTCGGATTGTAGAATGACTTCTTTTCCCCGGATGGTAGCCTGTGCCGGAACGTATTTCCCGTCCGGTCCCGCCAGTATAAAGCCTTTCGGAGCACCTTCTTTGGCTACTACTTCCTGATCGAAACTAAGAATCAGCGTACGTCCCGAAATGCGGTATCCAAGGAATGCGGGCACTTCGTATGTACCTTTGTTATAGGTCTTCGCCAATGCCGCTTGCGCCAGCCGCTTTCCTACTTCCTGTTTGTTTTTCGGGTGGATATCATAAGCTTCGCCGAGGTCGATGGCACATGCCATACCTGTATTAGGCAGGTGCAGCGCATGTGCCTGTGCATCACGGAGAGCCGCCCATTTGGAATCCGGCTGCACTTCTTCCGGTTTCAGATAATTGGCCAACTGCACAAAGTAGAAAGGAAAATCCTGTTTCCATGCCCTTCTCCAATCTGTAATCATTGACTGGAAAAGTACCCTGTACTGCTCGTCGAATCCTACATTATTTTCTCCCTGATACCAGATAGCACCCTTGATAGGAAAGACAGTAAAAGGATGTATCATTGCATTGTAAAGTACGGTCGGGTAACAGGATGTCGGCCAGCCGGTTCCTTCGGGAGACAATGGTCTGGAAGGTGCGCCGGTCATCGATACTCCGGTGTGATAGTTCCAGTTGCCCGCCAAGGAAATCTTCTTGCCGTTCGCTTCCATATACATCTGCTGAGGTTCTCCGTGGATACCACCTTCACCTCCATAATCTATGGCACGGATGGTGATAACCCCTTTACCTGCCTTTGCCAAGGCTGCGGGAATCTTATAAGTACGCATCGTATTACATCCCGAAGTTCTTCCTATCTCTTTTCCGTTAAAGTAAGTGATATCGTCGTCGTCGATCATAGCCAGATGGAAAGAGATTTCCTTACCGCTCCAGTCAGCAGGTATTTCCACTTCTTTCTGGAACCAAACAGTACCGTCAAAATTCAGTCCGCGGGTTTCCCAGTAGGCGGGCAGTTCCATCGGTTTCCATCCATTCCCTGTCTGAAGAGCTGATATCCATTGGGGAACTCCGTCTTTGAATCCGGCATCCCTGGCATCAAACTGCTGAAGCCACTCGTCCATTTCCTGATGGTAAAGTTCGACAAGTTTCTCTCTTTGGAAGCCTGCGCTTTCCATTTCGGCCATCTTTTTCTGGAATCCCATGACTTGCTTCAATGTCTGATGGCTTGTCCATGATTCGGCAGGTGTACCGCCCCAAGTGCAGTCAATCACCCCAACGGGCACATTCAGTTCTTTCCACAACTTACGGGCATAGAAATAAGCAACGGAAGAAAACTCCGGTACAGTAGCGGAACTACATTCCTGCCAGCCGTTCATATTCATTTCTACGTTATCCTGCGGAGAGAAAGCAACGGTCTTCTTTACCTGCAACAGACGGATGGAAGGATAATCGGCATCGGCAACCTCCTGTTCGTAATTCATCACTTTTCCCCATCCGGCAACGGGCATTTCCATATTCGACTGACCAGAACATATCCAGACTTCGCCTGACAGGACGTTATTCAACACTAGTTTCTCACCATCCGAAACAGTGATCTGATAAGGTCCTCCGGCAGGCGGAGTCGGGACTTCTATGCTAAAACGACCGTCGGCTGATACTTTAGTCGTATATTTCTCATGATTCCAGCTCACCTTCACAGTCACTTGTTTACCGGCTTTCGCTTTTCCCGGTAACGTCAGCTGACTGTTTTGCTGAATAACCATATTATCGGTAAAGAATGACGGCAATGTGACCTTCGCTTGCGTAAAGGCTGCCACACATAACGATAAAAGAGTTAATTGGTATTTTTTCATTTCTCCGGTTATTTAAATTCTAGTAATTGCACGTCTTTGGAGGGTATGGTCACTTCAAGCTGTCCTGTGGCAGAAGTCTCGTTGCCGCTCCATAATTCCTTCACCTGATAGCCGCGTGCCTTGTCCAGTCCTATTCTTTCCAACGAAAGTACAGTTGTCTGTTCCTGGTCCGAGTAGTTGAATACCGCACAATGGAAACGACCATCGGGTGTCTTTCTTACAAAGATATGTTCCGACTTCTCTCCGTTTCCTTCCACAGGACGGAACACTTCTCCTGTCGCCACCGCATTCACTGCCGCATTGGTCAGATATTTCTGTGACTTCTCTTTGCCGTCTTTTCCTCCTCCCGCACTGAAATCGTCTCCTGTAATGTAAATACCCGTAATGACACCCGAAGTAATACGGGCACGGTTTTCTCCGTCGGTAGCATCTCTCAGTACAATATGATCGGCATCATTATATTGATAGATATACTTCTGCCACCAGCCGTATGAAAGAGCGTTCAATGTATATTCGGTATCCTTGATCTGGTTCCACGCATCACAGGCTATTCTGCGTGACTGCGCATACTGGGCAGGGAAGACAGGAGAAATGGAGAGATTGATATACATATCTCCAAAATATTGATTGAGCAGCTTCATGCCATAATTATATCCCTGTATACCTGTGGTAATCTCAGGATTATACCATTTGTCCGCTTCCATCGCACCGTGTGTCATGAAGTCCATCTTCACATACTCGAATCCTGCACGGTGGAACAAACCGGAAATCTTCTTCATCATAGCTTCCACTGCCGGATGCGTTGGATCGACTGCATAAGCGCCGTCCAGTTCCTGCGGCTTTCCGTTGGCATAGAGATAGATATCTTTGTATTTATATTCCGGTGCGGCATCTACCGTCCGTTCCGGATCGCGTGCCCAGTCGGTGAACGGAGTCCAGTAGATACCACCAATCTGTCCGTTCGACTTACACTTTTCTATAAATGATTTCAGTTGTTCCTCATTCATACAGTCCCAACCGGAGTCCAGACCGATATAGACAGTCTGATCAGGGTTTACAAAATGATTATTCTGCAGATTCTCCTTGAAATAATCGGAGACTTCCATCGCTTTCTCATAAGTCAGATTGAATTGTAATGCCCCCCAGCTGTTCCAACCAAATGGAACAGCTTTCTCCCATGCTTTGGGAGGGGCAATTACAGCGTTGGCTTTTGCATACGCTTCAAGTCCATCGCACCAATCTTCAAAGAAACCCAAAAAGACTTTAGGGGATTTTATCTTTTTACCTGCTAATGCACCGTGAGCCTTTACGTCACGAGTCTGCTCATCTGCTATGCCCCCATAACATACCAGCGAACCAATGTTATCACGATCCCCCTTACCTATTGAAATACCTGTTTTCCAGTTATCATGTTCTACGGAGCCGACCACCAGACCGTTCCGGCTTTCATTATTGAATATGGCTGTCACTTCATAACTCACCAATGTATCGAAACCAAGCGGATGAGACTGATATCTGATCCATTTGTCATTGTCGAACGGAACAAAAAGGGCACGGTTATCACCTGCCTGCAAGAATCCGGATATAGAATCGACATTGACAGGAGCCATTCTGCCGGAACTGATTTCCTCTTTCGCTTCGACCGTAAAATCGGTCAGTATATATTCCTTACCCGGATAAAGATAGAAATACTGAGTCAGCTTCGGAAGTTCCTTATCCGTATACTCTACCTTATATATATGCCCTTTCCCGAAAGAATCGGAAACTTTGCCCGTACTGATTTTATGGCGGGCATAGTCACTCGTCTTGATCTCCTTCCCTTCCCATTGATAAGAAGCATACATTCCGTTACAAATATTTTTTGACTTATAGGTGAGTGTTATCCCTCCTTGCTGATCATCGTAAGTTATATTCCATACATCGGTAGAGAAAATCTTGTCTCCACTGGCACAGTTGGAAAAGAAAAGAAACAGAAGAAGCATCAAGGATACTCCCGACATTTTTTTTAGTAGTAGCTTTTGGTTTTTCATATGGTACAATGTTCTTATGTAAAAAAAATAAAGCATACCCGAATAAGAAACCTTTTTCTCTTATTGAGGTATGCCACAAAGGTAAGGATTGGCATCTCCTTTACTATATACAAACGATTCAAAAAATGATAAAAATACGGCAAATAAGCTCCAATGCGGGCTAAGAGAGGTATTTTATCTATTTTGTGCCCTCTCCTGCCTCGACATTCTTTATCTCCTGCGTGATAATGATCTGCTTGCCGGATTGATATTGTTTCTCAAAATCTTTAGGTGTCATGCCGAATTGTTTCAGGAATAACTTGCTGAAATAAGACGGCGAATTGATGCCGACCATATAGCAGATATCTCCGATCCGGTATTTACCTTCCTGAATAAACTCGGCTGCCTTCTTCAGCTTGATCAACCGGATAAAATCGAGCGGAGACAAGTTGAACAGTGTCTTGATTTTCCTTAACAAACTGGAACGGCTCATGCAGAGTATATCTGCCATTCGTTCTACACCGAAATTATCATCGGTTATGTTATCTTCAATGACCTTGATCACCTTATTCATAAATTCCTCGTCCGCCTTGTTCATCTGCATATTGTTGACAGAGAAGAAGGGACGTTTTGCAAAGGCTTCTCTTTCCCTGCGCCTGTTGTCAAGCAAGGACAGGACTTGTTCTTTCAGATAATTGAAAGAGAAAGGTTTCTCAACGTATGCTTCCGCACCATATTTCAGACCGTTGATTTTGCTGTCGATGTCATTCTTGGCTGTAAGGAAGATAATAGGAATATGAGAAAGCTCCATATCCGATTTTACTTCCTTGCAGAGTTGGTATCCGTCCATTACAGGCATCATGATATCACTGATGATCAAGTCGATATGGCTGCTTCTCAATATTTCCAGTGCTTCTACCCCGTTCATCGCTGTCTCTACGGTGAAGTTTTCCTGCAAGCGTTCGAGAATAAAGGTCAGCATACTTTCATTGTCTTCTACCAGCAGGAGGGTATATCCATACATATCGGCCGTGACGGGCGTATGTTCGTCCAGCTCGACAATGTCTTTCTGTATGGCTTTGTTGTTCTCCTGTTTAATGCCCTCCATATTCAAAGGAATGGTCAGTACAAAAACATTGCTCTCCTGATTGGTGTCCAGATAGATCGTGCCTTTATGCAGGGATGCCAGCGAACGTGCCAGAGACAAACCGATGCCTACTCCATTACGGGGCTTCTCTTTTCTGTCCACCTGATAGAACGGTTCGAATATATATTGGCTGACTTCCGCCGGAATCTTGTTTCCGTCACTGGTGACGCGAATCGTAAAGCTGTCTTCTCCCTTTTCCAGTTCTACCAGTACATTCTGGCTGGCGTACTTCAGCGCATTATTGAGCAGGTTGCTCAGTATCTTGGTGATTGCTTCTTTATCTACAGCTGCCCACACCTGCTCATCTGTCGATTTTAACTGCAATTCTTTTCGGTTCAGGCTGAACGTCACTTCAAAGCGTGCCACGATTCCGGCAAGAAGTTCGGTAATGTCCACGCTCTCAAATTTCATGGTCAGCTTGTTGGCACCGATCTTCTGGAAGTCCAGCAGTTGTCCGGTAAGTTCCAGCAGGCGTTTGGTGTTCTGGACCATCACACTGATATACTTCTTCATCTTGGGCTCCTGTATCTCCATTTCCTCAATGGCTTCGAGAGGACCGTTGATCAGTGTCAAAGGGGTACGCACTTCGTGCGCTATCTCTGTGAAGAAGTCTACTTTGGATTCGTACAGTTCCTTCTCCTTTTCGATCTCGAACAGTTTTTGCCGTTCTTCCAGTTGCTTCTCCTTGCGGCGTTTGTACCATAAGATGGTGCCAACCACGATCAGGATAATACACACGGTATATACAATGTAAGCGATGATAGACTGCCACCACGGAGGAAGAATGATAATAGACAGAGAACGTGTGGACGACTCGGACTTGCTGCCGTGAGTAGCCTGCACACGGAAGGTGTATTTTCCCGGCGGAAGTTTGGCATACGAGATGTTCTGGTTGCTGGCTGCCCGTACCCAATCCCTGTCAAGCGGTTCCATACGATAATAGTATTGGTTGGACTCGGCAGTAGAGTAACTGAGCAAGGCCACGTCAAAACTGATATTGGCCTGATCATAAGGCAGGACGATTTCATCCGTATGTACGATACATTGTTTTAGGGGTGAGTCAGGAGTATGCACTGTCACCTCCTTATTATATATACTAAACTTGGAAATGTAGACAGGCGGAAGTGGCCTTTCCTCCTCCTGAACAGTAGGATCGAACGCGATCAACCCGTCCACCCCGCCGAAATAGAACCTTCCATCCTGAGCTTTCAATGCCGATTGATAATTGAACTGATTACCCAATAGTCCGTCCTTATTGGTAAAGACACGTACATCTCCATTCTCGGGATTGAACTTGACCAATCCTTTATTGGTGCCAAACCACAGATTTCCGGCATCATCTTCCAATATATTGTAAGCTACATCGTCCGGCAGCCCGTCTTCGATACTGAAAGTGGTAAAGTCGTCCTGTGCTTCATTATATCTGCATATACCGCCACGGTCGGTAGAGAACCATATATTCCCTTTACTGTCCTGCATGATGGAACTGACGGAGTTAGAGCTTTTCCCTTCATTAAAGTAATAGTTATGATACGTACCGGTTTCGGGATTGCATTTCCAGATACCGTTTCCCATTGTGGCAATCCAGATCAGACCATCCTTGTCTTCCATGATATCGTAAATCCAGCAATACCCTACTTCATCTATCTTATGATATTTCTTTTCGTTGGGTTGCGACATATACAGCCCCCATCCCGGACCTATCCATCTGCGCCCTTTGCTATCTATCAGGAAACTATATACACTACCTTCCTCAATGCCCAACTCCGCATCACTGACATACCGCAGATGTTCGCCGGGCAGGCTGATATCGTTCATCCCCTGTTTGAGCAGTCCCACATAGACATGATCATTGTAATGTCTGACGCATAATGTAATCAGACGGCCGGGAACATGATCGTGTATCTGATGCACTTCACCCGTTTTAGGGTCCAGTACATTGACACCGTTATCTTCCGTCCCTATCCAAATACATCCGTAGTTATCTTCCGCCAATCCTCTGATTCGTTTGGTATTCAACGAATGTGAGTCACTTCCCGGTACATATTTATCAAAGGTCAGCTCACGCTTGGGCAGGTAATTGGCACCGCCGAACATCGTACCGATCCAGATTCCTCCTTCATGATCTCTGTAGATAGAATAAATACTGTTATCGGAGAGGCTGAACGAACGCATCAAGTCCTCCTTGAGATGAGTCACCTTATTCTTCTTCTCGTTAATGATAAAAACACCATGAAGCGAACCTACCCAGATTTCATCTTCAAAACACATCACATCCCGCAGGAATGTCTTCTTCTCACCAAGGAAAGGAATGTCACTTAATTCGTTGGTGACGGTATTGTATTTTATCAGATCTCCTTCGTGTATGGCAAGGATAGCATTTTCACCCTGAAAGCAAATACTTATAATTGTCTTATCTGCCAGCGAACGTCCGGTCCGGTCGGTCAGATATTGCTCAAACTTATCTTCCTTGGGATTATACTTGAATAGCCCGACACCCGAAGTACCTATCCATACCTCACCTTTTTCATTCACACAGATACATTCGGGATTATTATTTTTGAGATTATCCTTATTCGTGAGAGAGTAAAAACTTAACTTTTCGTCCTTATAACGGAAGATTCCCTGATCGGGAATCAGTATCCATATATTATCCAATGAGTCGGACAGTATCTCCGCCACCCAGTTATCAACGGTTATTCCTTCCCGTGTAGACAAACTGAAATGAGTAAAAACATCAATCCTTGGATCATAGATATAAACGCCTCTGTCCGTTCCTACCCATAGGTTTCGTTTGTTATCTTCAAAAAGGGCGGCAATATTATGATTACCCACTCCCGCTACCAGATCATCACAGTTGAACTGAAGGATGGAAGTTCCGTCATAGCGGTTGAGTCCGTTTTTAGTTCCGAACCACATAAATCCATAACTATCCTGCAAGATTGCTTTCACATTACTGGCCGACAATCCATTTTCTCCATTGACATGAGTGAAATAGAAATCGGAACGATCCTGTGCACGAACGACACAGATGGAGAGTAACAGCAGACAATTCAGGAGGAACAATCGCATCAGGTGTTTCTTCATATACATAGAACTATTATAATTTGCTATGCGGGCAAATATACACCAAAAAATGGTACGCAGAAAGCAGTTGACGCATTTGTTTCAGTAATAGGCGCATTTGTTCATTTTTAAATTGACCTTCCCGGATACCTTTGCAGCATCATTGAATAATTAATTTGTAACATGAGAAACATAACGAGATCACTTGGCCTGATTATCGGGGCCACACTTCTGTTCAGTAGTTGCTTGCCGTCAGAAGCAACCACAGATAATATGAAATTATGGTATGACAAACCTGCTGACGAATGGATGAAATCTCTGCCTTTGGGGAATGGTCGTCTCGGAGCAATGGTATATGGTGGCGTGGAAACGGAAACCATCGGCCTGAACGAATCGACCATGTGGTCGGGGGAGTATGATGAACATCAACAGCGTCCGCTGGGAAGAGAAAAACTCGACGAGATACGGAAACTGTTCTTTGAGGGCAATCTTGCCGAAGGCAACCACATCGCCGGAAACACGATGGCCGGAAGTCCGCATTCCGCCGGAACACATCTTCCTATCGGTGACCTGAAACTGAATTTCACTTATCCCGAAGGAGAATTGTCCGACTATCACCACGAACTGGATTTATCTACTGCTGTCAATACCGTCACTTATAAAATAGGTGACACAGAATATACCCGTCAGTCTATCGCTTCCAATCCGGATGACGTAATTGCCATGTATATCACAGCCAGCCGTCCGGAAGCCATCACGATAGAACTAGAACTGAATTTGCTCAGAAATGCCGAAGTCATAGCCTCCGGGAACCAACTGATCTATACCGGTAACGCCGAGTTTGAAAAACATGGCAGAGGAGGAGTATTATTTGAAGGACGCATCGCTGTAGAAATAAAAGGAGGAACTATCAAAGCCGACGGAAAGAAACTCCTCATCGACAAGGCAACGGAAGTAACCTTACTGTCTGACGTACGTACCAATTATAAGAATACAACATTCGCAGGATACGACTACAAGCAGAAATGCAAGGAAACAATCGAAGCAGCCGCTAAGAAAAGCTTCAAAACGCTGAGAAATACACATGTAGAAGACTATGCTCCGCTTTTCTCCCGGGTAGCCCTCTCATTTGGAGACAATGGCAAATTGAACCATCTGCCGAATGACCAGCGCTGGGCACGAGTGAAAGCGGGAGAATCTGATCCGGGACTGGATGCCTTATTCTTCCAGTACGCCCGTTATCTGCTGATTGCTTCTTCGCGTCCCAACTCTCCGCTGCCTGTAGCCCTGCAAGGATTCTTCAATGACAACCTGGCTTGCCACATGGGTTGGACTAATGATTATCACCTGGATATCAATACGGAACAAAACTACTGGATCGCCAATGTGGGTAACCTGCCCGAGTGTCATCTCCCGCTTTTCGACTATATCAAAGACTTGTCTGTGCATGGTTCAAAAATAGCTCAGGACTTATACGGCTGCAAAGGATGGACTGCCCACACCACATCGAATCCGTGGGGATACGCAGCCGTATCGGGCAGCATCCTCTGGGGATTGTTCCCGACTGCCTCCTCATGGCTCACTTCTCATGTATGGACTCAATATGAATACACCCAGGATAAAAAGTTCCTGAAAGAAACCGCTTATCCTTTATTAAAGAGCAATGCCGAATTCCTGCTGGATTATATGGTCATTGATCCACGAAACAATTATCTTGTGACAGGTCCCAGCATCTCACCGGAGAACAGTTTCCGCTATCAGGGACAAGAGTTTTGCGCATCTATGATGCCAACTTGCGACCGTGTACTGGCTTATGAGATATTCTCGGCATGCCTGCAATCGACGGAAATATTAAATGTCGATGCCTCATTTGCCGACAGCCTCCGTACCGCTATCAGTAAACTTCCTCCTTTCCGTATCAGCGCAAACAGAGGCGTACAGGAATGGTTTGAAGATTACGAAGAAGCACACCCCAATCACCGTCACACCACACACTTGTTATCTCTCTATCCTTATTCGCAGATTACGTTAAATAAAACACCCGAACTGGCAAAAGCTGCCTATACCACCATCGAAAGACGTCTGGCTGCCAAGGACTGGGAAGATACGGAGTGGAGCCGCGCCAATATGATTTGTTTCTATGCCCGCCTGAAAGAGCCAAAGAAAGCATACGATAGTGTAAAGCAACTTTTAGGCCCTCTGTCCCGCGAAAATATGTTCACTGTTTCTCCTGCCGGAATTGCCGGAGCCAACGATGATATCTTCGCTTTCGACGGAAACACGGCCGGAGCCGCAGGTATCGCAGAAATGTTGCTGCAAAGCTACGACAACCGGATTGAACTGCTCCCCTGCCTACCGGAAGAATGGAAAGACGGAAGTTTCAAAGGACTTTGTGCCCGCGGCGGAATTGAACTGGATGCGAACTGGAAAAATGCCCGGATAGAAAATACCGAATTAAGAGCATCCGTCCCGGCTGAGTTCTCTTTCCGCATCACAAATGCAAGTGCATACAACTGGAAAATGAACAAGAAAGCATTTACACCTGAAATAAATGCAGACGGTTCGGTACAGATCAGTATGAATGCGGGAGATAAACTCACTGTTTCGCTGTAAAAAGTATACCTGACTGATTAGTTTATAGTATCAAAATCATCTGTTCATTATATCAGAGTAAATAGGTAAAACTGTGTCTTGCTTGTGCCAAGCCTTTGGCACAGTAGTGCCACCCTATTGGCACGGTGATGCCAAGCACTTGGCACAGTTGTGCCAATAAGGTGGCACAAGCAAGATCATACTATAAATTAAATTCAAGAGTCTACTTACAACTCTATCAAAAGAGCTATTTCAGCAGACAACAGCGCAAAATAGAAATTAGTATTGGTTAAAACTCGAAGAACCCATGAAATAACGGATATTATAGCCTATTTTGGCGCATTCAGACTAAAGTTTGCAGCATTCGTACTTAGATTTAAGCCAGCTTTATCGTACGTTTGCAACACCAGATAACAAAAAAAAAATAGATTAACCTTAAAAATTTAGGAGGAATTTACTATGAGTAAATATGTAAGTAAATTATCGAAATTGGGAATATCGCTATTGGCAATCTTTTGCATGATAGCATGTCACACCGGAGAAATCAATCACAATTATGAGAACATGGTTTACGTCAATCAGACTTCACTGGACCTGTTCTTCGGAGATACGGAACAACTGACCGCAAGCCCCACCGAAAGTACATTTGAATGGACTAGTGAAGACCCGTCCATCGCCACAGTAACCAATGAGGGGCTGGTAACCGCTACAGGAGTAGGCAACACTCAAATCACTATTGCGCAGGGAGAATGGACCAAAACAATAGATGTAACAGTAAGCCTGCCCACCTCTAAAGAAGTACTGGCACGCGCAGGAAATAAACGTGTTTTAATAGAAGTGAATATCGACAACGAAAAAGTCCAGAAGATGAACGTCATATGTAATAACAACAATAGTTCCATCGAAGAAGAAGTGAACTATAAAAGCGGCGTTTTCAAATTCTATTATGACAATCTGGAAGAAAATAAGAAGTATGATTTCACAGTGACTTGTGTAGACCGGTATGGAAATCAGGCAAATCCGATCAATGTTTCTGCCAATGTATATGGTGAGTCATTCCAATCTACACTGAGCAATCGTACCGTAGAAGTAGCTACCCGTTTTGGTAACGGACTGGTAGTAAAATGGAAAGATAAACCGGGAAGTTGCGTACTGAACTACAAAAATGAAGCAGGAGAAGATGTCACCAAATATATTCTTGGCAGTGAAACGAACTCCTATTTATTAGACTTTGGCTCCGACCTGTCTTATGCAACATATGCAGTTCCCGAAAACAACGCCGCAGATACATTCTATGTAGCCCCTGTCGTTCTAGACAATTATGAAGACTTGCGTTCCATACTTTCCGCTTCTGAGACCCGCGAGATTTCCGTTTTCAATTTCGACTTGGGAGGTGAAGGCGTTGGTTATCATGATAACAGCGCTCACAATGAAGCAGGTTACAACTACCGTTCGGAAAAAGGTGACGACAACAGTCCCGGTGTGGATACGGAATTCGGCATGAACATCGGATATACCGGAGCCGACGAATGGCAAATGTTTACCCTTGACGTACAAGATGAAGGCACATACGCTTTCGACCTCTTCCGTTCTGTCAACAACGGTAATGGTGGATATTATTCGTTGGAAGTGGATGGTGTTGCAACAAACTCTGTTCACATGATAAATGACAATGATTGGAATGCCTTCAAATGGCAACATGATGTTTATCCTGAAAATCAACCCAAACTTTATCTAACTAAAGGTAAACATACCGTGAAGTTTATCATTGGCGAGGGAGGAAACTTTAACTATAAATTCATACGTTTTGCTTACCAACAATAAAATTGTATATCATTTATCTTATAATCAAATATTAAATCAAAAAACAATATGAAAAACAGTAAAACCTTCTATTATGCAGTAACCAGTAAAGTCAATCGTTGAGTCAATATCAACATTATTTCATTCAGGAAATAATGTCTTATACTATCAACAACATTATGTAACATCAATATTATGAAGAAAAATTTAATACATCAAATTCTTTTTTTATTTTGCATAGGGGGATGTGCTTTAACCATCATCATCGCATCTTCCTGTGAAGATAAAACATCAGCTCAGGTATATGATCCTAACGCACCTATTAAAGTTACGAACTTTTATCCTGACTCAGGAGGTATCGCTACACAAGTGATTCTGAACGGAGAAAATTTCGGAACTGACTTAAGTAACATCGAGGTTTATTTTAATAATAAGAAAGCAGCATTAATCGGCTCTTTGGGAAACAAACTTTATGTGATTACTCCGCGTCGTCCGGGAGATGGCATGCCGGATGATGGTGACCCGGATCATGATCAGGTAGAAATCACTGTAAAAGTAGGTGAACAGTCTGCCGTATATGATAAGAAATTCGACTATCACATTCAGACAGTAGTTACTACCCTGTGCGGACGTCCCGGAACAAGTGGCGTCAAAGTAGGTACACTGGGCGAGACAGAATTTCCTGAAGTCGGTTTCCTGGCTGTCGATGCCGAAGATAATCTCTTTGTATGTCCACGCGAACTGTGGGGAGCCAACAAACTGATATTGATCAATGAAAAAGAAAACCAGTCTTCTATTATTATCGATAATGCAGGCCAATATCCGTTGAACCAACCATGTATCATAGATAACGGATTAGGATTAGTGATTCCTACCGATGGCGGTAACACATTCTGGTCTGTCAATTCGGTAGACTTCTGGACACCCCGAAGAAGAGACTATATGGCAGCCGACGGTGTAGATGCAAGTAAAGTGAATACTACTTATAAACACTCCTTTGCTTATTGTGAACTGGACAATCACTTCTACTGCCGCACCAAAGATGCCAACTTCTTCCTGAAGATTGACGGAAAAACAGGATATGCCTGGGTAATAGAAGTAGGCAATAATGATTTGTTAGCTACCTCTGACTGTTATATGACCTTCAGCCGGACAGACCCGAAGAAACTCTACATGGCATTCACCAACCAGCATTGTATCGGTGTATTTGAAGACATTACCGACCCGACCCGCGAAGGAAACTTCAGAATATATGCAGGAGACAAAGGACGTGCAGGACATGCTGACGGACAAGAAACTGAAGCACAGTTCAGCAGTCCCCGCCAATTGGTATTGGATGAAGAAGAAAACCTCTACATTGCTGACTCCGGTAATCATTGTATTCGTAAAGTGACTCCCGAAGGTGTAGTTAGTACGGTGATCGGTAACCCCAATACTTCGGGATATAAAGACGGAACACCGGAAATCGCACTCTTCACCGAACCATGGGGACTTGCCATCGACAGTGAAGGCACTATCTACATCGGTGACAAAGACAACCGTTGTGTCCGCAAACTCTCTATTGAATAACGCAGTAGGTCATTATAAATAATAACGCTATGAAACATTTATATATTATAACTGCTTTTCTGTTCTGTTGCCTCAGCATCATAGCACAAGAGCAAACCAAAAAAAAAAGTACAATTACCATTTCAGGTACAGTACTCGATGAATTCAATGCCCCGATTCCGGGTGCCAACGTCTTTTTGAAAGACCGTCCCGGTGTAGGTACTGTTACCAATATGGACGGTAAATTTACAATCAAAGGAGCGCAAATGGGTGATGTTATCACTTTGTCATTCCTTGGTTATGAAAAACAAGAAGTAAGAATTGACTCCAGACTGGACCGGAAAAACGCACAATTCAAACTGAAACCTTCGACGAATACACTGGAAGAAACGGTGGTTGTCGGACTCGGTTCACAGCGAAAAGTCAGCGTAGTAGGTGCCATCACGAATGTAGATGTAAAAGACCTGCAGACACCGGCTACTTCTATTCCTAACATGTTAGGCGGACGTGTACCGGGTATTATCTCTCTGCAAAACAGTGGTGAACCGGGAAAAAACATTTCTGAATTTTGGGTACGTGGTATCGGAACTTTCGGTGCTAACCAAGGTGCACTGGTACTGATCGACGGACTTGAAGGTAGTTTGAGCCAGATTGATCCTGCAGACATTGAAAGTTTCTCCGTATTAAAAGATGCCTCCGCTACAGCCGTTTACGGCACACGTGGTGCTAACGGTGTCGTACTGGTTACTACCAAACGCGGTGAAGTGGATAAACTGAAAATTACAGGACGTGTCAACCTGACCGTATCCCACTTACAGAATATGCCCGAATACCTCGGCGCTTATGACTACGCAAAACTGGCTAACGAAGCAAAACTGGCTCGCGGCGAAGAAGAACTTTACTCACCGATGGCTCTAGACCTGATCAAGTATCAGCTGGACCCTGATCTTTACCCGAACGTAAACTGGCGTGATCAGATTCTGAACAAGAATTCTCTGCAACAGACTTATTACATGAGTGCCCGTGGTGGTGGTAGTGTGGCTCGTTACTTTTTCAGCTTGGGTATGTCCAATGAAGATGCTGCTTACAAACAGGAAAAAAGCTCTAAATACAGTACTGACGTAGCTTATCGCACTTATAACTATCGTAGTAATATCGACGTTAATCTGACAAAGACAACTACTGCTTATTTAGGCACGGAAGGTTATCTGTCTGAAAAGACTGAACCGGGAAACGTTTCGACTGACGCACTCTGGAGTGCCCAGCAAAGACTGACTCCGCTGACTATTCCACTGCAATACTCTACTGGAGAACTACCGGCATGGGGAGCAAACAACGAATATTCTCCCTACGTCATGCTGAACCATACCGGAAAAGCGAAATGGCGCAGATTTACAAACAAAGTAACGTTGGCTGTCACTCAGGATTTACCTTTCATTACCAAAGGACTGAAGTTAAGAGCACAAATCGCTTATGACTCCGAAAGTTATCTGAAAGAAATACGTAAAGTTCTGCCGGAAATGTACTATGCCAGCGGACGTACGGTAGATGGTACATTGATTATGCGTAAAGTAGTAGATGCCCAAACTGCCACTTATAATAAAGATGAAGAATCACAATGGAATAAATTGCATTTTGAATCTACTCTAAACTATGACCGTGCATTCGGAGATCATCGTGTTGGTGGTTTGGTTTACTACTATATGAGCAGCTACCAAAGTACATGGTGTGATATACACGGTTACAACTGTAATGTTAATGTAGATAATGTACCTAAACGTTATCAAGGTTTATCCGGTCGTTTAACATACGGATTCCGTGATACATATATGATCGATTTGAACTTCGGTTACACCGGTTCGGAGAACTTCCAGAAAGGACGCCGTTTCGGTTTCTTCCCCTCCGTTGCTCTTGGTTGGGTACCGACCAACTACGACTTTGTACGTGAAACATTACCTTGGTTGAGCTTTTTGAAAATCAGAGGATCATGGGGTTCGGTAGGTAACGACCGCATTACTAACAAACGTTTTCCTTATCTGACTATCATGAACGAAAATGCCAATAAAGGATGGAATGGCAGCAACGGCGTAACGGAACAATCAGTCGGCGCCGACAACCTCCAATGGGAAAAAGCTATCAAACTGGATTTGGGTATTGAAGGAAAGTTATTCAACGAACAGGTTGACTTCACAGTAGACTTTTTCCGCGACACCCGTAATGACATCTTCCAACAACGTACAATGGTACCTGACTATATCGGACTGGCAGAACAACCTTTTGGAAACGTAGGAAGCATGGTCAGCTATGGAGCCGACGGTAACATCTCATTCAGACAGGATATCGGCAAAGACTTCTCGTTTACCCTCCGTGGTAACTTTACGTACACAGCCAATATGGTTAAAAACTGGGAAGAAGCTTTCCAAAAATATTCTTATCAGGAAAGAGCCGACAAACCTTATGAATTTTATTCCGGTTATATTGCATTAGGCTTGTTCCGCGACGAAAACGATGTAAAATTCAGTCCCGACCAAAGTGGAATTGCAGGTCGCAAGGTACTGCCGGGTGATATTAAATACAAAGATGTGAACGGTGATGGTGTTATCAACTCCGACGACCAAGTACCTCTTTCTTATAAAGCCAACTATCCACGCCTAATGTATGGTTTTGGCGGAGAAGTACGCTGGAAGAAACTGACACTGGGATTCTTGTTCAAAGGAACAGGTAATGTGGATAACTTCTGTGTGGATGGTTACAAAGCCTTCGGATTCCTTCCATTCTCTTCCGGAGAAACAGGAAACACACTGGCTATCACAGCCAATCAGGCGAATCGTTGGACACCGCGCGAAATCTCTGGTGATGCGTCTACCGAAAACCCGAACGCTATGTTCCCACGTCTTTCTTATGGAAATGACCACAACAGTACACAGCCCTCAACATTCTGGAAAACCAATGCCCGCTACTTGCGTTTGCAGGAAATCAATCTGAACTACAATCTGAGTGCCGGCAAGATATTGAAACAACTGGGTGTTTCGTCACTCGACCTACAGTTTGTAGCTTCCAACATCTGCGTATGGAGCCCATTCAAACATTTCGATCCGGAGCAAGCATATTATAACGGAGGCGCCTATCCTATACCAGCACGCTATGCTTTCCAGATGTATATTAACTTCTAAAAAATGAATCGTATGAAAACCAAAATAAGCCAGATTATATCAAAGAGTCTTCTCTTTGCATTCATCGTCCTGCTAGGCTCTTGCAACTACCTGGACGTAGATCAATATTTCGACGATACACTGAAGTTTGACTCCGTATTCACACAGAAACGCTATTTTGAAGCGTATCTGTGGGGTGCAGCCGGACAATTGCCCGACGAGAGTAGAATCTTCGGTCATGAATATGCACCGGGAATTACTGCCGGTGACGATATTTTCACTGTAATGAGCAGCGACATCTTCCGTGGATCAGCCTTTGCATTAGGATATGTGAATCCTGATAATTTGAGAGGTATGAATATCTGGAGTGATATGTACAAAGTAATCCGTAAGGCCAATCTGATGCTGGCACGTATGGACGAATGTCAGGACATGACAGCACTCGACCGCCGTAACTATACCGGTTATATTCACTTCCTGCGCGGTTACGCCTATTATCATATTCTGATGACTTGCGGTCCTGCTATTCTTGTAGGCGACGAAATATTTGAAAGTAATCTGGAAGGTCCAGCTTACAATACTTATCGTGCTACTTATGACGAAACAGTGGAATACATCTGCTCCGAACTGGAAACAGCAGCGGCTTACCTACCTCTGAAAGCTTCTATCGCACAATTTGAACGTCCTACGAAAGGAGCTGCCTACGCATTGATAGCACGCCTACGCTTACATGCCGCTTCACCGCTTTTCAACGGAACATCCACTGCCCGCCTTTACTTCGGCAACTGGAAACGTACTTACGATAAAGAATATTACGTTAACCCAAATTATAGTGAAGAGAAATGGGCATTAGCCGCCGCTGCCTGCAAACGTGTCATTGATATGAATGTCTACGAACTATTTACAGTGAGTAAAGACCAGAATACTCCGCAACTACCTGCAGGTGTTCCTACAGAAAACTTCCCTGATGGAGCCGGTGGAATCGACCCGTTCAAATCTTATTCTTACATGTTTACAGGAGATGAACCGTTTAAAAATAACAACGAAATCATTTGGGGACGTATCTCGGAAGAAGTAAAAGGATACACCCAACAGTCATTCCCTCAATATATGGGCGGATATAACGGTATGGGCTTAACGCAGAAAATGATTGATGCCTATCGTATGGAAGATGGAAAGACAATCGAAGAAGCTATGGCAGTCGGAGAATATAAAGAAGGTCCTAACGACTTTACTTCCGGACCGCGTGATTTTTCAGACTATCACCTCAACAGCGGAGTATGGCAAATGTATGCCAATCGTGAAATGCGCTTCTACGCCTGTGTCGGTTTCAACGGATGTTACTGGCCTGCTTCATCGACTACCGACGGCTCTTACCGTCTGCAAACCGTGAAATACTGTATGGACGGCAACGCCGGCAAATATGCAGGAACAGTGGGTAGCGACAACTACACTCCTACAGGTTATGTGATTAAAAAATACATTTCTTCTTATGATGCATGGCGTGGCAACAGCAGCGAACGTTATGAGAAAGGATTCCCTATTATCCGTTACGCCGAAATATTACTGTCGTACGCCGAAGCATTGAATCAATTGACCACAACTCATGCCATTACTTTGCCTACAGGCGAATCATACAGCTTGTCACGTGACATGAACGAAATCGCCAAAGCATTCAACCAAGTTCGTTATCGTGCCGGACTACCGGGGCTCACTCAGGCCCAACTGGAAAGCCCTACAGAAATGTTCGAGCAAATCAAACGCGAACGTATGGTAGAATTCTTAGGTGAAGGACGACGCTTCTACGATGTACGCCGCTGGGGTATTTACGAAGACGTGGATTCAGAGCCTATCATGGGCCTCAACATTGCAGCCAATGAATTCGGTGGCTTCTACCAACGTACCGTAGTAGACGAAAAGAATTACCGTGACCGTGTAGTACACAGAAAACTGTTGTTCTTACCTCTCAGCAAATCCGAATTGAGAAAAGTAAAATTACTAGATCAGAATCCGGGATATAACAACTAACTTTGAATCATCAGTAAAACAGATAATCAAATGAAAACAATGATAAAAAAAGCCGGTTATTTTCTGGCAATGTTTGCTCTGGCAGCCTGCGAACCTTTTGACTTCGAACAGGAAATGGGACAAAAGGTGATTTGTATCATCAGCGACAATGACTTGGTATATACTGGTATGCACGACCTCAACCAATCCGAAAGCACCGGATATATTTCTATCAACTGTGGCGGCTCGCTCCAAATCGACCGGGATGTGGACGTTACACTGGAATATGCTCCGGAAGTATTGCAGAGTTATAATAAAATCAAATACGATATTGACCAGTCAAAATACGCTAAAGAGCTTCCTTCAAAGTATTACTCCATCGCTCAGATGGGAGTAACTTTGAAAGCCGGAAGCCCTGATACCTACAATGTAATGCCGATTCAGGTAAAGCCGGAAGGACTATCACCGGATTCGATTTACCTGATCCCATTGCGTATCAAAAGTGTATCAGCCTATTCTGTCAATCCGGACAAGTCGCAAGTACTTTATCAGGTACAAATGAAAAATCTCTATGCCCGAACAGACGAAGCGACTATCTACAATGCTGCCGGAAAACTACAGAAAGAAGGGGAATCCGAACGTGATGCAGCCGCTTCACAAACATTCCACCCGCTTACGAAAAACTCATTCCGCATTTTCGCCGGTATCAAGGGATACGAAAAAAATGAAGAAGTAATCAAAAAGAACGGTATCATAGTTACAGTGAACGAAGATAATAGCCTGACGATGAAGCCATACAATGCAGACTTTATCGAAGTTGCTTCCATCAACGAAGAACAACCCGATTATTATGGAAATTATGAATTGGCAGACGTTTATGGCGGAAAGAAACGCCAGCGTTTTAACTTCAAATACAAATACCGCTTCAAAGGCGAATCGAAATGGGAAATCGTCGATATGCGCTCTTTACGTAGTGTCACACTCGATCAGATTAATGAATAACTAACACTAAAATAACATAGAATGAAAAAACTAATTTTACTTTTAATCTTCATGCAGTTGGGGGTTGTGTCAATGGCACAGGATTTATACAAAAATATGAATGCTCCCATACATGAAAGAATACAGGATCTTTTGTCCAAATTGACCATAGAAGAAAAGATCTCTCTGCTGCGTGCCACTTCTCCTGGAATCGAGCGCATGGGGATTGATAAATATTATATGGGAAATGAAGCATTACATGGAATCATCCGCCCGGGAAAATTTACTGTTTTCCCGCAGGCGATCGGACTTGCCAGTATGTGGAATCCTGAGTTACATCATATTATTGCCAGTGTTATTTCAGATGAAGCCCGTGCCCGCTGGAATGAACTGGAACGGGGAAAGAAACAAAAAGACCAGTTCAGTGACTTATTAACATTCTGGTCACCTACTGTCAATATGGCCCGTGATCCTCGTTGGGGACGCACTCCGGAAACATATGGAGAAGACCCTTACCTGTCAGGAGTATTGGGTACAGCATTTGTCAAAGGATTGCAGGGAGATCATCCCCGTTATCTGAAGTCCGTATCTACTCCCAAACATTTTGCTGCCAACAACGAAGAACATAATCGTTTTTATTGTGATGCTGCCATCACTGAAACAGACATGAGAGAATACTATCTCCCTGCATTTGAGAAATGTATTCGCGAAGGAAAAGCAGAATCCATCATGACGGCTTATAATGCCATCAACGGTGTGCCATGTACTGCCAATAACTGGTTGCTGAATAAAGTATTAAAACAAGACTGGGGTTTTAACGGGTATATCGTATCCGATTGTGGTGCTCCCGGATTATTAATGACTGACCATCGTTATGTGAAAACTCCGGAAGCGGCTGCCATGATAGCTATCAAAGCCGGCCTGAACTTAGAATGTGGAGACTATGTTTTTGGAGCTCCACTATTAAATGCATACAAACAATATATGGTCAGCACTGCCGAAATAGACAGTGCCGCCTACCATGTGCTACGTGCACGGATGCGTTTAGGTATGTTTGATGATCCGGAAAAGAATCCGTACAATCATCTGTCTCCTGAAATCGTAGGTTGCGAAAAACATAAAGAGTTAGCTCTCGAAGCTGCCCGCCAAAGTATTGTATTACTTAAGAATCAAAAGAATACTCTTCCGCTGAATGCGAAAAAAATCAAGTCAATAGCTGTTGTCGGTATCAATGCTGCTAACTGCGAATTTGGTGATTACAGCGGAACCCCGGTCAATGCTCCGGTATCCGTACTGGATGGTATCCGCAATCGGGTAGGTAATGAAATAAAAGTGGTACATGCACCATGGGTATCTTCGGAAGAAGGTTATCAGCTTATCTCTCCGATTAATTTACCTAACGGATTAAAAGCTGAATACTATGACAATCCTACATTTCAAGGCACTCCTAAAACCCGCATAGATAAAGGAATTAACTTCGAACCAAAGAATCAGGCTCCGGACCCGTTCCTGCCTAAATCTCCGCTTTCTATCCGTTGGACAGGCGAACTAGTTCCGAGTGTATCCGGCGAATATGTGTTCAGTTTCACCAGTGACGACGGCTGCAAATTATATATTGACGACCAGCTAATCATAGACGACTGGAATGTACATAGCGCACGTACAGAAAAAGCTTCTATGAAATTGGAAAAAGGAAAAAAATATCAGTTGAAAGCGGAATATTTCGATAATGGAGGGGATGCGATTGCCAGACTTCATTGGCGTGTACCTAGCATGGAAGAATATGATATGCTGAACATGTATGGTGATGCTTCAAAAGTGATTCGTGAATCGGATGTTGTGATCGCAGTAATGGGTATCAATCAATCTATCGAACGTGAAGGACAGGACAGAAGTTCTATTGAATTACCAAAAGATCAGCAGATCTTTATTCGCGAAGCATATAAAGCCAATCCGAATACAATCGTTGTACTAGTTGCAGGTAGCTCCATGGCAATAGGATGGATGGATCAGAATATACCGGCTATCATTGATGCATGGTATCCGGGCGAACAAGGCGGAACAGCGATAGCAGAAGTACTGTTCGGAGATTATAACCCGGCCGGCCGTTTACCGTTGACTTTCTACAACAGCATTGAAGATCTTCCGGCTTTCAATGATTACAATGTAAAGAATAACCGTACTTATATGTACTTCGAAGGTAAACCGTTGTATGCATTCGGATACGGATTAAGCTACACCAAATTCGATTATCGCAATTTGAACATCAAACAAGATAGTCAAAACATTACTTTAAATTTCTCTGTAAAGAACAGTGGCAAATATAATGGCGATGAAGTAGCTCAGGTATATATACAATTCCCCGATCTGGGAATCAAGACTCCATTGAAACAACTAAAAGGATTCAAACGCATTCATATCAAGAAAGGGGCAACAGAACAAATATCTATCGAAATTCCAAAAGAAGAATTACGTCTTTGGGATGATCAGAAAAAACAGTTCTATACACCTTCGGGAACCTATAATTTCATGGTAGGAAAATCTTCCGACAATATCTGTTTACAAAAAACAGTAGAATTATAATCTTTTCTATAGGACAGGCTGATATTATTAATTAGTCACCTCAATACTGTAAATGCGGAAATACTGATTCTAAATAAAGATTAGTATTCTCCGCATTTCTTTTTTATTATATGTACATTAAAAAACATATACCATAAAGCACTTAAATAAACCGTTTGCTGCAAATCTTTCATTTTTTGCTCTGTTTATATATACTCAATAGTTTATTCTTGACTACTTTTGGCACATCAAATTTATTCATTTATTCCAATTATCATGAAACACGTAATTACATTTATCTTATTGTTCTTGTGTATTCCCGTATTTGCCCAACAAAAGATTGCACGCGAATATATCGAATGGTCTGACATCTGGATTCCCGGAGCTAACAAAACAGATCTTCCACACGTATTGCTTATCGGAAATTCCATCACACGCGGATATTACGGAAAAGTAGAAGCAGCTCTGAAAGAAAAAGCATATGTAGGGCGGCTCTCCAATTCGAAAAGTATAGGTGATCCGGCTTTAATCGAAGAACTGGCCGTAGTACTCAAAAATACAAAGTTCGACGTTATCCATTTCAATAATGGTTTGCACGGGTTTGATTATACAGAAGAAGAATATGATAAAAGTTTCCCTCAATTAATCAAAGTCATTCGCAAATACGCTCCTAAAGCCAAGTTGATCTGGGCAACCACCACTCCTGTCCGTACCGGAGAAGGAATGAAAGAGTTTGCTCCTGTCACCGAACGATTGAAAGTACGTAATCAGATTGCACTGAAACATATCAATCGTGCCGGCATAGAAGTAAACGACTTATGGAAAGTAGTAATCGACCATCCCGAATATTATGCAGGCGGAGACGGAACACATCCGGTTGATGCAGGATATTCAGCTTTAGCAAAGCAGGTAGTCTCTGTTCTGAAAGACAAGTTATAACAAACTCATAAATAGAAATATCTGTCAAAGATTAAACCACAATTATATGGATAAGAAAAAAATCAGTTATTTAATACTCCTTTGTTTATTCTCTTTAAGCTGCACGTTACAGGCAGAGAAATATGAAACGGTTTCTCCTAACGGAAAACTGAAGATTAAACTGAAAATAGACAAAGGTACCCAATACGAAGTATGGTACGATAATACACAACTTATACTTCCTTCTCCCATCGGATTACATCTGGCGGACGGAAGAGTAATCGGCAACGGAAGTGTAAAGTCGGTAAAGAAAAGAAAGGTGAACCAGACTATAGACGTCCTTGTTGGTAAAAACAAAGAATTACAGGATACATATAATGAACTTACCGTTTCTTTCAACGACAGTTGCGACCTTGTAGTACGTGCTTATGATGAAGGAGTGGCCTATCATTTCGTCACCCGTCTCAACGGAGAAATTACAATCATCAGTGAAGATGCCATTTTCAACTTTGCTTCCACCCCAACCATCTATTATCCGGAATGCGATGCTAATTATTCCGGCGAAACGGATCAATCCGGACGTACCCATCAGGTGCATCAAGGATATAGAAACTTTGAAAGACTCTATAAAGTCTACAAAGGTCCGTTGGAAATTCCTTACGAACGTTTTGCTGTTTCTCCGGTATTATACGAATATCCCGATTCTCCTTATAAAGTGGTCGTAACAGAATCAAATACCTATGATTATCCGGCTTTGTATATGGAATCCAACGGCTACAACTCCATGCGCGGAAAATGGGCTAATTACCCAAAAGAAACAATAGACTCCGATCCTTCCAATCCTTACTACTGGTATTCCAATCATTTGGTTGTTACCAGAGAGAATTACATCGCAAAGACTGATGGAAACCGTAGTTTTCCGTGGCGTGTCATCATCGTTTCGGAAGATGACAAATCATTATTGAACAACGAACTGGTATACAAACTGGCCGATCCTTGCCGTCTGACCGATACTTCCTGGATCCAACCGGGAAAGAGTGCATGGGAATGGTGGCACAAAGCCGTTTTGGAAGGTGTTGACTTCCCCAGTGGAAACAAGCAGCTTTCTCTCCAGTTATATAAATACTACGTAGACTGGGCTTCAAAGAATCATATCGAATATATGACCTTGGATGCCGGATGGTCCGAAGATTACATCAAAGAACTATGCTCATACGCCAAAGAAAGGAATGTGAAGATTATCGTCTGGACATGGGCTAGTTGCGCCAGAGAGAATCCGAGCGACTGGATCGCTAAAATGCACAGCTACGGTGTATCCGGAGCAAAGATCGACTTTTTCGAACGGAATGACCAGATAGCCATGCGATGGGGAAAAGAATTTGCAGAACGTCTGGCCGAAAAGCAAATGGTAGCTATTTTCCACGGTTGCCCAGTCCCTACCGGATTGCATCGCACGTATCCCAATATACTGAACTATGAAGCAGTAAGAGGAGCGGAATGTAACTTTTGGGAAAAGACGTTGACTCCCGAATATCACACTCGTTTTCCTTTCATCCGCCTGTTGGCAGGACCGGCAGATTATACTCCGGGATCCATGAGAAGTGTCACTCAGGATGAATTCAGACCGATGGATATAGATAATACTCCGCCCATGAGCATGGGAACACGTTCGCATGAATTGTCCATGTTTGTCATTTACGACCAATGGATGGCTTATTTATGTGACTCACCCACTGAATACAATAAATATCCGGATGTACTCGACTTCCTTTCCAAAGTTCCCGCAGTTTGGGATAAGACCTTGCCATTGCAAGCAAAATTAAGCGAATACATCGTGACAGCCAAACAAAAAGGCAATGACTGGTATGTGGGCGGAATGACCAACTGGGATGCCCGTTCTACAGAAGTGAACCTCAGCTTCCTGAAAGACAATGTCTCCTATCAGGCAACTATCTTTAAAGACGCTCCGAACTCCTACAAGCAACCTAAAGAATACATGGTAGAGAAAAGAACAGTGGATAGTAAAACTATATTGAATATAAATATGGCAAAAGGCGGTGGATTCGTTATTCGTTTGGAAGCAGAAAACTAATATCGCTATGAATAAAATTTAAATGAGATAATTACATCTCAAAGAACGGTACCATCTGATACACGGAATGGTACACTCCAATACATCAAACGGTACCATCCAGTATATTGGAAGGTACCGTTTGTATATCCTATCATAATCCCAGCTTCGCCGAAATCTCCAGCATCCGCTGAATAGGCCTCACTGCCTTCTCCGCTATTTCGGGATCTACGGTAATCTCCGGTGACTCATTCTTCAGACACTCATAGAGCTTCTCTAACGTATTCAACCGCATAAAGCTACACTCGTTACATCCACAGGTGCTATCGTTCGGAGGAGCGGGGATAAACGTTGTCTGCGGACACTTCTTCTGCATCTCATGCAAGATACCCGATTCGGTAGCCACGATATACGTATTCTCCGGGTGGTTCACCGCATACTTCAGCAGTGCAGCTGTAGACCCTACCACATCTGCCAGTTTCAGCACCGTACTTTTGCATTCGGGATGTGCCAGCACCAATGCTTCCGGATGCTGCGTTTTCAATTCCACGATCTTTTCCACTGAGAACTGTTCGTGCACATGACAGGCTCCGTCCCAAAGCAGCATATTCCTGTTCGTAACTGAGTTGATATAATTTCCCAGATTCCGGTCCGGACCAAAGATTATTTTCTCATCTTTGGGAAAACTTTCCACGATCTGCCGGGCATTAGTGGAAGTCACCACCACATCCGTTACCGCCTTCACGGCAGCTGTCGTGTTCACGTACGAAATAACGGTGTGCCCCGGATGCTCTTTGACAAACTGCGCAAACTGATCCGCCGGACAACTGTCCGCCAGCGAACAACCCGCTTCCATGTCGGGCACCAGCACTTTCTTATCCGGACAAAGCACCTTCGCTGTCTCACCCATAAAGTGAACGCCGCACATCACAATGATGTCCGCCTCTGTTTTGGCAGCCAGTTGAGCCAACGCCAGACTGTCGCCAACGTAATCGGCGATATCTTGTATTTCACCCTTCTGGTAGTAGTGCCCCAGAATGATTGCATTCTTTTCTTTCTTCAGCTCATTAATAGCCTTTATGAGATTATTCATAATAATATTCTTTTATTTCTTCCTTTTAAAAAAAATCCTTTGTTAGTGATGATAGCCTGTTAATAGTGTTAGCAAATAAATACGATTTTTCTTGCCGGATAAGTTATTAGTCCATACTTCTGTTTTATGAGTTGGTTATGAACTGATGTGAAGGACAAGATATTCTATCCTACTTGCTTCATTATCAATGAAAGCATTGTTAAATGCCGTCAAATAGGAGTTTGCTATTAACTCCCTGTTGATAAAGTGCAAAGTTAAAAACTTTATGGATATAAACAGGCAGATAAGTGCTGAAAAATATGTTGATGTCTGCATAGAAAGTTTCGTCTTTGTTTTTTGGAATGTTCATAATGAAGGCCCCTTATACCTTCTTTTGAATAATGCAAGAATTATTTTTCAAATTCTTTCCCGATTGTTTTGACAGGTTTTAAACCGTTATCAACACCTCTGTTAACAGAAAAGAACTACCTTTGCAACCGAAACGTAATAAATGGACAACGTATGCGAAAACTGAAAATAACAGAGCTGAACCGTATCAGTGCCGAAGAGTTTAAACAGGCAGAAAAACTGCCTTTGGTGGTAGTGCTGGATGATATTCGTAGCCTGCATAATATAGGTTCGGTATTCCGCACGTCGGATGCTTTCCGTATCGAGTGTATTTATCTGTGTGGAATAACGGCCACCCCTCCCCACCCCGAAATGCATAAGACGGCTTTGGGCGCAGAGTTCACTGTTGACTGGAAGTATGTTAATAACGCTGTTGATGCTGTTGATAACCTCCGTAAAGAAGGATATATTGTTTATTCGATAGAACAGGCGGAAGGCAGCATTATGCTGGATCGACTCGAACTGGACAAGACGAAGAAGTACGCTATCGTAATGGGAAATGAAGTGAAAGGGGTGCAACAGGAAGTGATTGATCATTCGGATGGTTGTATCGAGATTCCCCAATATGGTACCAAGCATTCTCTGAACGTGTCTGTAACAACGGGCATTGTCATCTGGGATTTGTTCAAAAAGCTGCGTTGACGGTGTAAAATCAGTCGGTTAATAATTAGTTAATAAGTGGTTGATATCATAGTTAACTTGCTATTAACCAACTATTTTTTTCTGTTCATAATTATGTGTGATGATAAGAATATTGTAGCAACTTACTCTTGGTTGAGTCTGATTGATTCAGTGTTTATTAACCATCCTGTTTCAAGCTGTTATCAGATGGCATCACAGCTATTAATAGCTGACTTCTCAACTGTTAATACTTGTCATGCAGACTATTAACACCTGACAGGTCAACTGTTAATACCTTAGAAGTCAGATAAAGCGGGGTAATTTTCCTATGGTGATAGTGGAATTGGATTTAATAGAAATATGATGGTTAATAACAACGTTGATAACCTTATGACAAGGTGAATCAGATTTGTCCGTTCTCTACCAGCAGCACAACTCTTTCCGTCAGTTTATCTTCTCCCAACGGATCATATTCCTTTTTCAGACTGGCACCGAACAGTGCGGCAAACGTCTGATAGAATCCTGCTTTGAAAGGTCCCATAAAAGCTTTCACCAGTTCATAACTGGTGGAATTACTTTGGCGGTCTATCAATTTAATCAAGAGTTTGCCTTGTGTAAAAGAGAGTTTCTTCATCCGTGCGGTATATTGTTCCTTCAGTCCTTTTTCCACCCGTTTGAGATGTTTTTGGCGAGCCTTCTCGTTGGGTAATGTCTGAAGATACTCGTAAGTTTCAATAATAGCCTGGTTAATTTCTTTGGAGATAGGATATACCTTCTTTACGTTACGTACTAGGCGGTAGTATTCTAGCCGTTCTTTTTCGTTTTTGAATTTTAGCGGGCGGAAGATATAAACAGTCCTTAACTGGACACATGGAATGGTATCTCCGTTGTAGATACACATTGGAACCAAGTATCCGTTGATGCTTTGCTTGTCTTGTGCCTGCATCTTCGATGAACAGACTATAGCAAACGCCATCATTATTACTATGTTAAGTCTCCTTTTCACGTTACAAAAATAGAATTAAAATTTTATTATTCAGACATTTCTTTTAGACGTTAACCTATTTAAAGTATCTTTGCGCCCTTGTCTGTAAAAACGCAAGGTGTAAACAAATAATTTATTGATGAAAACTACTCAACTATTTCGGTTGATAAGTATTATAAACAGCCTGTTCATTATTCCTGCTTGTAGTGCTCAAAACCCTTCTCAAAGTCTTATAGAAGATATTTTTGAAGATTTATCTGTTAATAATAGTGTTGATAATGCTGTTAATGAACCCAATTGGGAGAATGAACTGGAAGAACTGTCCGTCCGCCTTCACGAACCTGTAGATTTAAACCGGGCTACCCGTCAACAACTGGAACAATTTCCTTTTCTCAGTGATATTCAGATTGAACATCTGCTAGCCTATATATACGTGCATGGGCAGATGAAAACTCTTTATGAACTTCAGTTGATAGAGGATATGGACAGGCAGACTATTCAGTATCTATTGCCTTTCGTATGTATCAAAGCTATTAACAATGAGTCGTCTTTTCGGTGGAAAACTATGTTGAAAAGCGCAATGAAGTATGGAAAGAATGAAGTGATAACTCGCATAGATATACCGTTTTACAAGCGAAAAGGTTATGAACATACCTATTTGGGACCTTCTGTTTATAACTCTGTTAAGTATGCTTTCCGTTATCGCGACCAGCTCTATGCAGGTTTCGTTGCGGAGAAGGATGCCGGAGAACCTTTCTTTGCTCTGCACAATCGTCAAGGGTATGATTATTATTCTTTTTATCTCTTACTCAAAGATTGTGGGCGGTTAAAAACATTGGCTGTTGGTAACTATCGGTTAAGTTTCGGACAGGGATTGGTGATCAGCACGGATTACTTACTGGGAAAGACCGTATATGCTTCTTCTTTCAACACCCGCAGCGGAGGAATCAGGAAACATTCTTCTACTGACGAAACTAATTATTTTCGGGGAGCGGCGGCAACCTTAAGCATTACAAAGCAATGGAGTATATCCGGCTTTTACTCACACCGTTCGCTGGACGGTGTGCTGACCGATGGCGAAATAACTTCTATCTACAAAACCGGACTACACCGCAGTCAGAAAGAAGTCGATAAGAAGAACGTATTCACCATGCAGCTGACTGGTGGAAACATGAGTTATCAACAGAACCGTATCCGGCTGGGTATCACCGGTATTTACTATGTTTTCAACCGACCTTATGAACCGCAATTAACAGGTTATTCCCAATACAACATTCATGGAAATCAGTTCTACAATTTAGGAATAGACTATGCTTACCGCTGGCATCGCTTTTCTTTCCAAGGAGAGACGGCTATGGGAAAACAAGGCAGTGCTACTTTGAACCGTCTTCAGTATTCACCGGTGGAAGGAACTCAGTTGATGATCGTACAACGATACTACTCATATAATTATTGGGCTATGTTCGCCCATTCTTTTGGAGAAGGAAGTGCGGTTCAAAACGAACAGGGATATTATCTGGGGTTGGAAACTTCCCCTTTCCGCCATTGGCACGTCCTTGCTTCCTTCGATCTGTTTTCTTTCCCGTGGAAGAAATACCGGATCAGTAAACCTTCCCGAGGTATGGACGGATTGCTTCAGGCTACGTTTACTCCGCACAGTAATCTGACAATGTACTTGAAATATCGTTATAAACAGAAAGAGCGTGACTTGACAGGTAGCAAAGAAAACCTAACGCTTCCTATTTTTCATCACCAACTTCGATATCGTTTGAACTATTTTTATGGAGATGTGTTTAGCTGTCGTACAACTTTAGATTACAACCATTTTCATTCTCAAGACAGGGCTGCTAGTAAAGGATATCAAGTTACACAAATGATGTCCTCCCAACTGCCTTGGACCAGGCTGTTTGCTGACGTTCAAGGCAGTTATTTTTCTACAGACGACTATGATTCGCGGGTATATGTATCAGAGAAGGGATTGCTTTATACATTTTACACTCCCTCCTTTCAAGGCCGTGGATTTCGCTGTGCCGTTCGTCTGAGATATGAACCGAATGAACATTGGATGTTTATAACTAAATTCGGAGAAACCGTTTATCTCGACCGGAATGAAATAGGTTCCGGCAATGATTTAATCCTTGGAAATAAAAAAGCTGACGTACAAATGCAACTCCGTATTAAGTTTTAAAGTATCTTTGCCTCTGGATATTATGAAATAGTAAATGATAAAATAATGTGAGTTTGATGTGATAAACGTTCGTATTGATATTGAACTCATATTAAAACAATTAATAAAAAGATGACTATTATTTTTCCTTCACCCATCTTCGGCCCTGTTCATTCCCGCCGCTTGGGTGTATCTTTGGGAATCAACTTATTGCCGGAAGACGGCAAAGTCTGCTCGTTCGACTGCATTTATTGTGAATGCGGCTTCAATGCCGACCATCGTCCGAAGAAGCATCTGCCCACTCGTGAAGAAGTGCGCATCGCCCTGGAAGAAAAGCTGAAAGATATGCAGAAGAACGGTCCCGCCCCTGATGTACTCACATTTGCCGGAAACGGTGAACCGACTGCCCACCCTCATTTTCCGGAAATCATAGAAGATACACTGGCACTTCGTGACCACTATTTCCCGAATGCAAAAGTAAGTGTATTGAGCAATTCTACCTTCATTGACCGTCCTGCAGTATTCGATGCATTGAACAAGATAGATAATAATATCCTGAAGCTGGATACGGTGAACGAAGAATACATTCATCTCCTAGATCGTCCCAACGGGAAATATTCCGTAAGGAAGATCATCGAAAAGATGAAAGAATTCAAAGGAAATTGTATTATTCAGACTATGTTTCTGAAAGGTAGTTACCTTGGGAAAGATATGAATAATACATCCGATGAGTTTGTGCTCCCCTGGCTGGAAGCAGTCAAGGAGATAGCTCCTAGTCAGGTAATGATCTATACGATTGACAGGGAGACTCCCGACCATGATCTGCAGAAAGCCACTCATGAAGAACTGGACCGGATTGTAGAATTGATAAAGCGAACGGGAATTCCGGCAACAGCATCCTATTGATGGATAAGATATTGATTAGTAAATAAAATACCGAAAAACACTTTCAAAATATACTCAAATGAAGAATTGGAATATTTTAGCTATATTAAGTATAGGGATTTTGTCCATAATATGTGTTTCATGTGAAAAAGAGGATGAAGTAGATTTCCCTGTAACCCTTTATGGAAGTGAAGTAGTGAAAGTTTCCAATATCAGAATGTTTACGAACAAAGAGGAAATTTATGATACGGATAAAATAATGCAATTTGCATATAGTTCTAATGTTGTTCTACCGGGTATTCCGGATAATATGGATATAAAGAATTCGTTGATACCTATTTGTTTTTGTTCGGAAGATAGTGTGAGATTTAAAGATGACCCATTTGTTTATGATGTAGAAAAGAATGGCAGTCAGTTTTTATTTTCTTCTCGTTTAGGTTTTCTATTTGAAGGTGATATTAATTCGATATATTCTAAAATGCTGAAATATCCTATGAGATATGATCCGGAGTTTCCTATTCCGAATGGAGGATATAGAACTAAAGAAGTAAGGGTAGCATACGGTTCTTATCAGGATATTGAATTATGTTATTTATTGTACAAGATATCTGAATATACAGATTATTCTTATTCAAAAATGGGAGGTAAGACCTTTAACGAATTCAATCCTGAAGTCGTTAGTTCGTTAGGAGTCAGGGATACATTGGCGATACAAGAATATCGGATTAGATTTAAAGTAAATCCTTAGATTAATAACATACCTAATTTTTAATAACTAAAAACATGAAAAACACGAATTTAGCCTTTTATGCTTTGGCAGGCATTTCTTCAATGCCTGCTACGCTGACAGCCGGACAAGCTCATCCGGAGGAACGACCGGCTGACAAGCAGCAACCAAATGTAATCCTGATCGTCGCCGATGATTTGGGATACGGTGACTTGAGTTGTTATGGTGCCCATCGTATTTCCACACCGGGCATGGACCGTGTGGCGAATGAAGGAATCCGTTTCACACAAGGTTTCTGTACAGCGGCAACCTCTACTCCAAGCCGCTATTCCGTAATGACGGGTCTTTATCCCTGGACAAATACCGATGCAAAAATTCTGCCCGGCAATGCGGCATTAATTATCGACACCCAGAAGATTACTTTACCCAAGTTGATGAAACAAGCCGGATATGCTACCGGTTCTGTAGGTAAATGGCATATCGGATTGGGAGACGGTAAAGTAGACTGGAATAAAGAGGTACATCCGGGAGCTGCCGAAATAGGATACGATTATTCCTTTATTCAGGCAGCAACGAACGACCGTGTCCCATGTGTATTTCTCGAAAACGGACGTGTAGTGGGGCTAGACCCCAATGATCCGTTGTATGTGGATTACCGGCAGAATTTTCCGGGAGAACCTACCGGAAAGAATAATCCCGAACTGCTCCGGATGCACCCGAGTGTGGGACATGCCGGTTCGATAGTCAATGGGGTACCCCGTATCGGATTTCAGAAAGGTGGTAAGGCGGCACAATGGAAAGATGAGGAAATGGCGGAATTGTTTTTGGACAAGGCGAAGCAATTTGTCAATGACCATAAAGATGCTCCTTTCTTTCTTTATTACGGATTACATCAACCACACGTACCCCGTGTTCCCAACGAACGTTTTGTAGGTCAGTCGGGGATGGGACCCCGTGGGGATGTTATCTTGGAAGCCGACTGGTGTGTATCCGAATTTCTGAAAGAACTGGATAAACTGGGATTGGCTGAAAATACAATCGTCGTGCTGACCAGTGATAATGGTCCGGTACTGGATGACGGATACAAAGACGATGCGGTGGAGCTGGTAGGAGACCATAAGATAGCCGGTCCGCTTCGCGGAGGAAAGACAAGTATGTTCGATGGTGGTACACGTATACCTTTTATGCTTCGCTGGCCGGCAGCAGTTAAACCACAGGTTTCCGATGCATTCGTTTGCCAAATGGATTTGCTGGCATCCTTTGCCGCCTTGTTAGGGCAGTCTTATCCGGACAAGCTGGACAGTGAAAATACCTTGGACACCTTTTTGGGCAAGAGCAAGAAAGGACGTGAAGAACTTGTCATTGAAGGAATGTTCAATTACGCCTATCGTCAGGGTGACTGGGCGCTGATTCCTCCTTATTATAATCCGTATAGCAAGGAAGACGGAGACTTTATCGGTCTGGGATATGGATATAAGCTCTATAATCTGAAAAAAGATATCGGGCAGCAGGAAAATGTAGCAACCAAATACCCGAAGAAGTTGGGCGAATTGATCAACCGCTTTGAATATCTGAAATCGACTACGAATAAGGTGACACGCTATTGACCTCCGCTTATCCTCATGGGATTTGTGAATAAATAATAATAAAGCAGCTTCTGATTTAGGGTAACCCAAAGATGAAGTGTATTTATTACCAAACGAGTAATTTTACAATCTGACACTAATAATCTTATAGTATGTCATCTGAATTAGTTAATACCATTTTTAAAAGAATATACAAAGGCACTTAATGTCTAATACTAAATAAATAAAAACATGAAAAAAGAAACCCCCATCTCTTTACGACATCTCAGGCGTATTACCGCCATTTTATTCTTATGTCCGATTTCCCTTTCTTCCATACAGGCATCCGCAGCATCGGATCAGAGTGATGTTTCTTCGGCATCCGTCCGCCAGGAACAGACTTCGGGAATCCTTCGTGCAGAGAAAATAAACCCGACGACGGTTGATGTACTGTTCGCGAACCAGCAACGGATGACTATCGACTTTTACGGAGAGAATATTTTCCGTGTCTTTCAGGACAATTCCGGAGGCATCATCCGTGACCCCAAAGCGAAACCTGAAGCACAGATACTTGTAGACCAGCCCCGACGCAAAGTTTCCGGACTTTCGGTGGACGAGAAAGATGGATATATCACCCTCACCACCGCCCAAGTACGGATTGAACTGAATAAGCAGACCGGACTGATGAAAGTCTTTAATCCGTTAACCGGCAAATGTGTGATCGAAGAAATCGCTCCGGTGGTATTCGGTCCTAAAGAAGTAACTGTAACCTTAAAGGAGAATCCCGAAGAATACTTCTACGGAGGCGGTGTGCAAAACGGACGTTTCTCTCATAAAGGCAAAGTCATTGCTATCGAAAATCAGAATAGCTGGACGGATGGCGGAGTGGCCTCCCCTGCCCCTTTCTACTGGTCTACCAATGGTTACGGAATGATGTGGTACACATTCCGGAAAGGTGAATACGACTTTGGAGCAACAGAGAAAAACATAGTGAAACTGTCTCACAATTCTTCTTACCTTGATATTTTCTATATGGTCAACGACGGAGTCGTTTCCCTGTTGAATGATTTTTATCAGTTGACGGGAAACCCCGTTTTGTTGCCCAAATTCGGTTTTTACGAAGGACATCTCAATGCCTACAACCGTGACTACTGGAAGGAAGACGAGAAAGGAATCCTCTTTGAAGACGGAAAGCGTTATAAAGAAAGCCAGAAAGACAATGGCGGCATCAAAGAGTCTCTGAATGGTGAAAAGAACAATTATCAGTTCTCGGCACGTGCCGTTATCGACCGTTACAAGAATTATGATATGCCTCTCGGATGGTTACTGCCGAACGACGGTTACGGAGCCGGATACGGACAGACGGAAACGTTGGACGGCAACATCGCCAATCTGAAAAGCCTGGGAGACTACGCCCGCAAGAACGGAGTGGAAATAGGACTCTGGACACAGTCGGACCTGCACCCGAAGGAAGGTGTAAGCGCCTTGTTGCAACGTGACATCGTGAAAGAAGTCCGTGATGCCGGTGTGCGTGTACTCAAAACCGACGTGGCATGGGTAGGAGCCGGCTATTCCTTCGGATTGAACGGAGTGGCGGACGTAGGACATATTATGCCTTATTATGGCAATGATGCCCGTCCCTTTATCATTTCACTGGACGGCTGGGCAGGCACACAACGCTATGCCGGCATCTGGTCGGGCGACCAGACCGGAGGCGAATGGGAATATATCCGTTTTCACATCCCTACTTATATAGGTTCCGGTCTGTCCGGTCAACCGAATATCTGCTCGGATATGGACGGTATCTTTGGTGGAAGGAATGCGGCAGTCAATATACGTGATTTCCAATGGAAAACATTTACCCCCATGCAGTTGAATATGGATGGCTGGGGCGCCAACGAAAAGTACCCCCATGCTTTAGGCGAACCAGCTACATCCATAAACCGCATGTATCTCAAACTGAAATCGGAACTGATGCCTTACACGTATAGCTTTGCCCGTGAAGCGGTCGATGGTATGCCTCTCATCCGTGCCATGTTCCTCGACTATCCGAATGAATATACATACGGAACGGCTACCCGCTACCAATATATGTATGGTACTGACTTTCTCGTAGCCCCTGTCTATCAGAATACGAAAGCTGATAAAGAGGGCAATGATATCCGCAATGGAATTTATCTGCCCGAAGGCACTTGGATAGACTATTTCAGCGGAGAGAAATACGAAGGCAACCGTATTCTCAGCAACTTCGATACTCCGGTCTGGAAGTTACCCGTATTTGTAAAAAACGGCGCTATTATTCCGATGACACAACCTAACAATAATGTCAGCGAAATAGACCCCTCACTTCGCATTTATGAATTTTATCCGAACCGCCATACTGCAACCGTAGAATATGACGACGACGGTGTGACGGAAGCCTACCGTCAGGAGAAATCGGTATCTACTCTGATCGAATCGAACGTAGACGCAAAGAACCGTGTGACTATCACCATTCATCCCACAGCCGGAAGTTTCGATGGTTTTGTAAAAGATAAAAAGACGGAACTGCGCATCAACGTCACGGAGAAACCAAAGAAACTGACTGCAAGAATCAACAACAAGAAAGTAAAACTGACGGAAGTAAGCACGGCAGCGGAACTTCTGAATGGAGAAAACGTATTCTGGTACGAAGAAACCCCCAATCTGAATAAGTTTGCAACCAAAGGAAGTGAATTTGAGAAAGTGGTTATCACAAAGAATCCGCTGTTGCACATCAAACTGGGAAGCACCGACGTTACCGCCAATCGTATCGAACTGGACGTGGAAGGTTTCCGCTTTGAACCGGCCGACCGGAACTTGGTAAGCACCGGAACTCTGTCTGCACCGCAAAACGCTCAGGTAAGCGAGCAGAACAGAGAAGCATATACCCTGCAACCGACTTGGGACAAAGTACCCAATGCCGATTACTATGAGATTGAATTTAACGGAATGCTTTATACGACTATCCGGGATACTCACTTACTGTTTGAAGATCTGAAAGCGGATACTCCTTACGCATTCAGAGTGCGTGCTGTCAACAAAGACGGTGTGTCCGAATGGGCAGAGATTCAGGTGAAAACGAAGACTAATCCGCTGGAATTTGCTATTCGTGGCATTGGAGGCGAATCGACTGCCGCATCGCAGGGAGGATTCGGTGTAGACCGATTGTTCAACTTCTCCGAATCGGGAGATACCTGGCATACGAAGTATAATGTTAACTCCATACCATTGGATTTGGTTATCGACCTCAAAACAGTTAACCAACTGGATAAGTTCCATTATCTGCCCCGTGCGGATGCCGGCAACGGTACACTGCTGAAAGGAACGGTATCTTACAGTATGGACAAAGAAAACTGGACGGAAGCCGGAGCATTCGAATGGCAGCGGAATGGTGATGTAAAAGTATTTACTTTCACAGAGCGTCCAAGTGCACGTTACATCAAACTGAACGTTACGGCAGGTGTAGGAAACTACGGTTCAGGTCGTGAGATCTACGTATTCAAAGTACCGGGAACGGCAAGCTACCTGCAAGGCGACATCAACAATGATGGCAAGATCGACCGCAATGACCTGACTTCTTATATGAACTATACCGGATTGCGTCGTGGCGACTCAGACTTTGAAGGTTATATCAGCAAAGGCGATATCAACATGAATGACTTGATAGATGCTTATGATATTTCTGTCGTAGCCACTCAGCTCAACGGCGGTGTCGACAGGAAAGCTACGGAGAAAGTATCCGGCTCTCTGTCTATCAGCACTCCGAAGAAGCAGTACCAGAAGGATGAAATCGTTGAAATCCGTGTGAAAGGTAATGATCTGCGTTCGGTTAATGCACTTAGCTTTGCTTTGCCTTATGATCAGAGCGACTATGAATTTGTAGGCGTGGAACCGCTGAATATGAAAGCAATGGAAAATCTGACTTATGACCGCCTGCATACGAATGGTGTGAAATCTCTCTATCCTACTTTCGTCAATATGGGAAAACAGGAGGCTTTGGAAGGTTCGGAAGAACTCTTTATTCTGAAATTGAAAGCGAAACGTAAAGTGAAGTTTGATCTGAATCTGAAAGACGGAATGTTGGTTGATAAGCAACTGAGAATGCATTCATTCTAGAATGTGTTTCGTGTAAATCATTGATATATAATAAAAGAGGATGCCTGTGGGGAACTATTGGCATCCTTTTTGGGAGACAGACGGGAAGGATTACTTTCACAAGCAGTCCTTCAGTCTGCTACCTCCATATTTAATCTGGTTAGGGATTTCTTCATTTGAATACTCTTTTTATGAAGTGAGAATCATTCTATTAGATAGTAATCTTTATTCTATTAGTTCAAAACTGTGCAGGAATGAATAAAATATAGTGTATTGAAAAAGGACTATTATTCAATATACAGGAGCTATATGCCCAACATATTGGATATATAGCTCCTGCGCGTTGGATATATAGCTCCTGTACACAGGGCATATATACCCTGCACAGAGGCTAATCAGCTCTTACTTTACATCATCCCATGTATCTGTCCGGAACGGGAAAGCAGCAATCCCTAATGTATTGCGTAAAGTGATGTTTCCTACATAATTACGGAAAGCATACCGTACGGCTACCGGTTGGGCGACCTGATCGCTCCATACTTCCACATTTCTTGTGCGACCTGCAATCCGTGCTTTTGCCGGATAGAATTTCTTGTCGGCTCCTGCAATCTCGAAACCTTCCAATTCACAGTTGCCCGGTGCCAGTCCGGAAGGAGCATTGTCGAGCGTGACGATCGCTTTGTTCTTGGAATATTCCACCTTTGTCATCATTGGTCCGGTAGATGGAAATTTATGGAGACCGTATGTTTTAGTCAGTGCGAGATTGGCCAGCCGGAGTCCTACTACATTTTTCTGAGGAGGATGAATGCAGAACTCGTCGCCGACATCTATCGTAGGAATCATTCCGGAGTTGGGGATTGTCTGTAATGCTTTCATTTGTGCTTCCTGCAATAAGGCGGAATTTATATTCCGGCTGTTTCCATATTTGTGCGGAGCAATCTGGACATAATAAAAAGGCATATCCGGTGCTTCCCATACATTTCTCCAAAGCTGGACCATTGCGGTCATCATCGGAGCATAGATCTGATAGTTGAATAGATTCGACTCTCCCTGATACCATAGAAATCCGCGTGCCGTAAAGTTTTTCACAGGCAGTAACATGATATTATACAGACATTGCAGTCGGCTATTCGTATCTAACTTTGGATTTTTGGCGGCCTCTATATTTGCGCCTTCCACGGAGGCGAGCGTTTCTTCTGTCATCCATGCCTCGATTCGTGACCCTCCCCAACTGTTGATGACCAGTCCTACGGGGAGATGAAGCGTTTCCGTCAGTTGTCGGGCAAAGAAGTAACCTGCGGCACTGCAATCCATAGTGGTTTCGGGCGAAGAAACTTCCCATTTCGCTCCTTCAAAGTCTGTCCGTTCTTTCACTCCTTTGGTTCGGGGGACAGTGATAAAACGGATACGGTCGCGGTAGTTGCCTGCGTTCAGAAGAGTTTCCAGCGAATGGTCGATGGGTTGTCCCATGTTTCCTTTCATGGTCATTTCCATGTTAGACTGACCGGAGCATATCCATACTTCCCCTATTAATATATCCGATAGCGTGACCCGGGTTCCGTCACTGATGGTAATAGAATAAGGAGTAAAACTTCCGGCAGGAGTATCCACTTTGACCAGCCATGCTCCCTCATCGTCTGTCGATACCTTATAAGTACGGTTATTCCAAGAGGTGGTGACAGTCACCTTTTTGCCGTCTGCCCATCCCCATAGCTTAACGGAACTGTTTTGTTGGAGTACCATATGATCTCCCATCATGGCAGGGAGCTTCACTTTGCCTTGTGCAAGCGAGAAAAATAGAAGAGAGATTGTAAAAATCAGAAAATGTTTTTTCATACTATTGTTTTATTAATTAGGATTTGACAAATACTTCACTTAGGTCTAGGGCAAAATTACAACCTAATTTGAATATGGAATAATACTATTTAGTCATTCTCTGACAGATTTTGGTCGATTTACTCTAACTTAGCTTCTATTCCAATGATTCATTTCCTTTCCGAGGTACTTGCAGGGGAAAGAAGTTTTGAATATATTTGTATTAAGACGCTTTACAGCATATGTTTTTGATGAGACAATAACTGAATAATAATATGAATTTGTTAATACTATGAGTAAATTATCAGAGAATAACACATCCAGACTTGCTTCTTTGGATATTCTTCGGGGTTTTGATCTATTTCTTCTAGTCTTCTTTCAGCCGGTGTTTGCGGCATTGGCACGACAGTTGAACTTGCCGTTTCTCAATGATATCCTTTATCAGTTTGATCATGAAGTGTGGGAGGGATTCCGTTTCTGGGATCTTGTGATGCCGTTGTTCCTCTTTATGACAGGTGCTTCGATGCCGTTTTCACTGTCAAAGTACGTCGGTATGTCCGGCAGTTACTGGCCCGTCTATCGGAGGATTCTGAGGCGGGTGTTTCTGCTGTTTATTTTCGGAATGATTGTTCAGGGAAATCTGCTTGGACTGGACAGCAGACATATTTATCTCTATTCAAATACTTTGCAGTCTATTGCTGTCGGCTATTTTATTGCGGCAGTCATTCAGTTACATTTTTCATTCAGGTGGCAGATAGGAATTACTTTATTGTTGCTTTTCATATACTGGATTCCCATGACATTTTTGGGTGACTTCACACCGGCTGGAAATTTTGCCGAACAGGTGGACAGATGGGTCTTAGGTCGTTTCAGAGATGGTGTTTTTTGGAATGAGGACGGAACGTGGAGCTTTTCACCTTATTATAATTACACATGGATATGGAGCAGTCTGACATTCGGAGTGACTGTCATGCTCGGAGCTTTTGCCGGAAAGATTATGAAAGAAGGGAAAGCGAATCGTAAAAAGGTGGTACAGACTCTGTCGGTCATTGGTGTGCTTTTAGTAGGGCTGGCGATGCTTTGGAGTTTGCAGATGCCCATCATTAAGCGTTTGTGGACAGGTAGTATGACATTACTATCCGGTGGTTATTGCTTTCTGTTGATGGCATTATTTTATTATTGGATTGACTATAAAGGACACAGCCGCGGGTTGAACTGGCTGAAAGTGTATGGTATGAATTCCATCACGGCTTATCTGTTGGGCGAAGTGGTGAACTTCCGTTGCATTGCTGATTCAGTCAGTTACGGACTGAAACAATACATGGGAGATTATTATCCCGTATGGCTTACTTTTGCTAACTATCTTATTCTTTTCTTCCTGTTGAGAATGATGTATAAACGTGGCTTGTTTTTAAAAGTTTAGTGGAGTGGTAATCCCTCTCTTAAAATAAAAAAGAGCCATTTTATCTCCTGCTTTTCGGGATTAAAATGGCTCTTTCTTTATGTTGGAATCTCTTTATTTCATGACTTCTTCCGCTCTGTCCAGCGCTACCTTGAAGTTCGGGCAGATATTTTCTTTTCCCAGCAATTCATAGAATCCGGATTTCTCCAACACCTTATATACTTTCTCATTGACTCCGGAAAGAATGACGGTAATCTTTTCTTTCTGCGACATTTCGCAAAGTGTAGTCAGATTATGAATACCTGTGGAGTCGATGAACGGAACTTTACGCATACGGATGATGCGCACATTCGGACGGTCTCCCAGTTGCGCCATCGTTTCTTCGAACTTTGTAGCGATACCGAAGAAGTAAGGGCCGTTGATCTCATATACTTCCACTCCTTTAGGGATCATGATGTTTTCTTCATTGACGGCGATATCCGATTCTTTATTCGGGTCGATCTCATCCGTAATGACGGAGATTTCAGTAGTTTCCATGACACGTTTCATGAAGAGTACGCAGGCGATGATCAGTCCTACTTCGATGGCAACTGTCAAGTCGAAGATAACAGTCAGGAAGAAAGTGATCAGCAGTACGGTGACATCGGACTTCGGATTCTTCAGTAAAGCCTTGAAGACGCGCCAGCCGCTCATATTATAAGATACGATGACCAGTACTCCGGCAAGGCAAGCCATCGGAATATACTGTGCAAGGGGCATCAGGAAAAGAAGAATCAGAAGAAGGATAATCGCATGGATAACACCTGCAATCGGTGTCTTACCTCCATTGTTGATATTCGTCATCGTACGGGCAATAGCTCCGGTAGCGGGGATACCTCCGAACAATGGCGCTACGATATTTGCCGCACCCTGTGCGATTAGTTCCGTGTTGGAATCATGACGGTCTCCTATCACACCATCGGCTACGGTGGCAGACAAGAGTGATTCGATAGCTCCCAGCACTGCAATAGTGATAGCTACCGGAAACAGATTTTTGATAGCTTCCCAATCCAAAGCCGGTACAACGGCATCCGGCAATTCTGACTTAATGGTGAAACGGTCACCGATGGTCGGAATGCAATCTATTCCGCCATAGTTTTTCATCAGATAGACGGCCACTGTCACTACAATAATAGCAATCAGCGATCCGGGAATTTTTTTAGAAAACCGGGGAGTGATTGCAATGATAATGATGCTGATAATACTTACGATGGTATTCCACCAATTCACGGTATCGAAATGACGGAAATAAATCATCCATTTCCCGACAAAGTCCCCCGGTACCTTTTCACCTCCGAAGGACAGTCCGAAGATATCGGCAATCTGCGTAGTAAAAATGGTAACGGCAATACCGCTGGTGAAACCGACGATAATGGGATACGGAATAAACTTGATAACGGCTCCGAGCTTGAACACTCCTAATAATATAAGGAGAACACCTGCCATAAGCGTCGCCACAATCAGTCCGGCTTCGCCATATTGCTGGATGATGCCGTAGATGATCACAATGAAAGCTCCTGTCGGTCCGCCGATCTGGACTTTGCTTCCTCCCAGCAGAGAGATGATGAATCCGGCAATAATAGCGGTGATAATACCTTTCTCGGGCGATACTCCCGAAGCAATACCGAAGGCGATGGCCAGTGGAAGTGCTACGATACCGACAATGACGCCTGCCATCAGGTCCGCCATAAACGTTTCTTTCGAATAATTCTTTAAACAAGAAACCAATTTGGGTTTAAATTCAAATAACTTCATTTCTGTGAATTATTATATATAATTTGCTCTTTTGCAAAGTAGAGGTTGCAAAATTACGCAAAATAATCGAGATAAGTATGTTTAGCAACATGCTATTTGATTGTTGATAGGTTTTATCTATGAATCGATAGTTTTTATTCATTAAGAAAAGGGAGCTTATTACGAACAAATCGCTTATATTTGCGTTATAAATAGTACGACAAGTTACGTTTGGTAATAACCAATTTTAAAATAGATTAGAATTATGACTAAAAGCATTAAAGGAACCCAGACAGAGAAGAATCTGCTGACTTCATTTGCAGGAGAATCACAGGCAAGAATGCGTTACACTTATTTTGCAAGTGTTGCAAAGAAAGAAGGTTACGAACAAATTTCAGCAATCTTCACAGAAACAGCTGATCAGGAAAAGGAACACGCTAAACGTATGTTCAAGTTCCTGGAAGGTGGTATGGTAGAAATTACTGCCAGCTATCCGGCCGGTGTGATCGGTAATACACTCGAAAATCTTCGCGCTGCCGCTGCCGGCGAACATGAAGAATGGTCACTGGATTATCCTCATTTCGCTGATGTGGCAGAACAGGAAGGTTTCCCGATGATTGCCGCTATGTACCGCAATATCTCAATCGCCGAGAAAGGCCACGAAGAAAGATACTTGGCTTTCATGAACAACATCGAAAATATGACCGTATTCGCTAAAGAAGGCGAAGTGGTATGGCAATGCCGTAACTGCGGTTATATCGAAATCGGTAAGGAAGCTCCCGAAGTTTGCCCGGCATGTTTGCATCCGCAGGCTTATTTCGAGGTTAAGAAAGAAAACTATTAATAAGATAAACTGAGAAGCCAATTTTACCCCCTCTGCAAATATTGTGGAGTGGGGTGAATTGGTATTTATTTATACTTCCTTTTTTAATTATATATTTCGTTTCGTAATAATTTACCTTTAATTCTAATACAAACCCAAAAAAGACATAAAATTAAAATGAACTTCAATGAAATGGATGATATGACATTATGGTCTTCATTAATTGAAGGTAACTTACGTGCATTAGAAATATTATACAAAAGACATTATGCGCTGTTACTTAATTATGGTTTGAAATTCTGTCAGGACATAGAACTGACCAAAGATTGTATCCAAGATGTGTTTGTAAAATTACATAAGAGTAAAGAGCTTTCCCAGGCAGTTAGTCCCCGTGCCTACCTGTTGAGGGCGTTACGTAATACCTTGTACGATAATCTGCTCTTATCGAAAGAAACAACAAGTTTGGATGAATTTGCTTTCCATATTTCAGAATCACATGACTTGTTTGAGCAGCTATTCTTAAAGAATGATGAGGATATGCAGTTAAGCAAACAACTTTTAAAAGCTCTCTCTTCCCTGCCTTCCAATCAAAAAACAATTCTGTACCTTCGTTTCGTCAAAGAGCTGTCTCACAAAGAAATAGCAGAGATAATGAATATCAATGTGCAGTCGTCAATGAATTTAGTGAGCCGGGCATTGATAAAACTACGCAGTCTGATGAAAAATGACAGTTTGATGATAGTATTCCTCTTAAAAGCTGGAATTATCTAACAACAAGACTGTTACAAGTACTTCTGAATCCTTCCCGGGTGCTTTCTTATATCCGGACTTATTATTAAAAAACAGATTTTCTGAAATTTTATTCAGAAAAAGTGAGTAGTATTTTTCAATAATACCGTATTAATTATAAAATGGGTACAAAATGGATAATAAACATAAAACATATCGTATTATCAGAGGACTTATTTTCTATTTCAAAGCTCAGGAAGTTGAACCATCTGCCGATGAGATAAATAGGATGTGGGACTCTGTTAGCAGAAAGATTGCTGTGACTGCCAGAGCTGACCGGCGCCGGCACTCTTTCAGGATAGCAATCTCCGTTTCGGTTGCTGCTGTTCTGCTGTTAGTATTCGGACTTGCAATCGTTAATAATTTTAAAGGAGAAAACGATATTTCGGATGTAGCATCCAGATTGGCAAAAGTGGAGAGTTCGGTAGATGAAATTCAACTGATTATGTCATCTCAGAAAGTTCTCTCACTGAAAAAAGCTACTAATGTAACTTATTCGGCTGATGGATCGATTTTAGTAGATAAGGAAAAAGTATCAGAGAAATGTGACGGGGAGTCGGACCAGGCCAGTCAATACAATCAGCTCATAGTACCTAGAGGTAAGCATACTCAGTTACAGTTGGCAGACGGTTCTGTTTTGCATATCAACTCTGGTAGTCGGGTAGTATATCCACGTTCTTTTTCTGGAAAACGGAGAGAAATATTTGCTGATGGAGAAATATATATAGATGTACGACGTGATGAGTCGGCTCCTTTCATTGTGAAAACAACGCGTTTTGAAGTAGAAGTTTTGGGTACGGCATTCAATGTTAATGCTTATAGTGAGGATTCGGTTTCAGAAGTAGTTTTGCTTCGTGGTTCTGTAAAGCTTAAAGATTCTTCTAAAAAGACAATACTACTTGCGCCTAATGAATTGGGGACTATATGTGAAGGAAACATCAAAGGTAAACACAGCGTCGTAGCTTCTGATTATATTGCATGGACACGAGGATTGCTGGTGTTGAACGCGGAACCGCTGGGAAATGTGTTGCAGAAGCTGGAACGCTATTTCGATATTCATATCTCTGTTGATCCTGTTGTTAAAGAATTGCCAATGTATGGTAACTTGGATCTGAACTATCCGCTTACCGAAATATTGCGGCGAATATCGGTGACAGCCCCCATTCGTTACAAAGAAATAGAAACCGGATTCTATATAGAAAAGCGAGAATGATAACTTAGATTTAATCCACTAAAATGATAAAGCCTATGACATAAGAAAAACACAAAAAAACCGGATAATATTGCAGTACTATCCGGCTTATAATTGCAAAATAATTAAACCATTTATAATGGTTAATCTTAAACTCCACAAAGTTATGAAAAACAATCAGATTAATGTGGGTATGATTACTAATTTATCAAAAATCATACTCTTTACAGTCTTTTTATGTATACCAATATCAATATCAGCTTATGCACAATCAAAATATGTGCAAGATAAAAAATTCACATTTGAGTTTTATAATACTCCCATAAAAAGTATCTTACAGCATATTGAAAAGGAAAGCGAATTTGTCTTTCTTTATTATGGCGGAGTGCTTGATAATAGCAAGAAAGTAGATATCAAAGTTAAGGATAAACGAGTTGACCAGGTTTTGGATTTATTATTGAAGGGATTATCTGTCAACTATGAAATCAATGACCGGCAAATTATTCTGAAAAACGTAAAAGAATCTACACCCAAAGCCCAGCAACAGGGAAAAAGAACGGTGGTAGGTCTGGTGAAAGATGAGCATGGAGAAGCCATTATCGGTGCATCGGTACAAGTAGCGGGGACAGATGCAGGCACGATTACCGACGTCGACGGCTTGTATTCTATTACGGTTCCTTCAGGCAAGGCTACCCTCAAAGTGTCATTTATCGGATACATCACTCAGGAAGTAGAGGTTGGGAACCGCTCTAATATTACCATCACATTGAAGGAGTCCGTGAAGGAGATAGAAGAAGTGGTGGTTACTGCCTACGGTACAGGGCAGAAGAAAGCAAGTATGGTGGGTTCGGTTGAGTCGGTTCGTCCGGCTGACTTGAAAGTCCCTGTGACAAGTCTTTCAAATGCTTTTGCCGGTCGGTTGGCAGGTGTTGTTGCTGTTCAGCGGACTGGACAGCCCGGAGTAGACGGATCAAACTTTTGGATCAGGGGAATTGCTACTATGAGTGAGGTGACCGATCCCTTGATTGTTTTAGATGGTGTACAGATATCGGCAAGTGACCTGAATAACCTTGATCCTGAAATTATTGAAAGTTTTTCAATCTTAAAGGATGCTACAGCTACTGCCATGTATGGTAGTCGTGGTGCAAACGGTGTGATGATTGTCACTACCAAATCCGGGTACAACATCGACCGGCCTATCATCAATTTTCGTATCGAAGGACAATTGAAACAACCTACCAGCGTTCCGAAGTTTGTAGACGGGGCCACTTATATGGAATTATTCAACGAAGCTGTCGCCAATGACGGAAGCGGAGATGTGCCTTATACTGCCGACAAGATTGCCGGGACAAGAGCCAGACTGAATCCTTATGTTTTCCCGGATGTCAATTGGTATAATGAGCTGTTCAAAAATACCTCTTTTACAGAAAGAGTCCATTTCAATATCCGGGGAGGTGGGAAACGGGTGAACTATTTCTCCAGTATAACAGTAGTGCACGAAGATGGTATGCTTAAGAACCGTTCTAAGGACTTCTTCTCTTATAATAACAATATCAACATTATGCGCTATAACTTTCAGAACAATATCAATGCCAGTTTGAGTAAGAGTGCCAGGTTATCGCTTCGGCTCAATGTGCAGTTGCGGGATGGTATACAGCCTAATATGGGTATGAATAGCATCTTTGCAAACACCATGGATACTTCTCCCGTAGAATTTCCGGTTTTTTTTGAACCCGACGGGGTAACTAACTATGTGAAATGGGGCAGCACGCAACGTTTGGTTGGTAACTACCTCAATCCTGTGGCACAGGCGACAACAAACTATAATGATTATTTTGAAAGTACGGTTATCGCTTCGCTTGAGTACGAGCAGAAATTGAATTTCATCACCAAGGGATTACGCTTTAAGGCACTGGCTTCTTTTAAGAACTGGGCTAAGACAAACAATGCGCGTACCTCAAACTGGAACAAGTTCATGATTACCGATTATACCCAGAATGAAGATGGAAGCTACGACTATAACACCAGTCGCATCGGAGAAGAAGTGGCTACCACACTGGGTATTACCAGCTCTAATTCAGGAAATCGCCGGGTGTATCTGGAAGCAATGATAGATTATAGCCGTATTTTTGGAAAACATGACGTCAGCGCTATGTTGCTGTACAATCAGGACGAACTGGTGAATAACACACCGGGAAATAATGTGATAAACTCACTTCCCCAGCGTAAACAAGGAATTGCGGCACGTGCTTCTTATGTTTATGACCAGAAGTATATGCTTGAGGCGAATGTCGGCTACAACGGTTCTGAGAATTTCGCCAAGGGACATCGTTTCGGACTTTTCCCTTCTATCGCAGTGGGTTATAATATCAGTGAAGAACGCTTTTTTGAACCTCTGAGAAACACTGTATCCAGACTTAAGTTACGTTCTTCGTATGGTTTGGTAGGTAACGACCAGATTGGCGGGGCGCGTTTTATTTATATGTCACAAATCAATCTCGGCGGTAAGGGGTACACTACCGGCCTCGGACAGAATTATACTCAGAATGGACCTACCTATAATCGCTATGCCAATGAAGGTATCACATGGGAAGTAGGAGCAAAGTTCAATGTCGGGATGGATGTACAACTGTTTCGTTCGCTGAATTTCACAGTAGAATATTTCCGGGAAAACAGAAAGAACATTTTCCAGCAACAAGCCACTATTCCCAACTATTTGGGAACCGCTACCACTGCCGTATACGGTAATCTGGCGAAAATGAAAAATCAGGGAATTGATTTATCTCTGGGGTATGATAAGAAGCTGGGCAAGGACTTTTTCGTCAATTTCAAAGGAACATTCACGTATGCCCATAATGAAATTGTTGCCTGCGATGAATCCCCTGCGTTTCCTTTTCAGTCGAGAGTAGGTGTAAGTATGAATGTCGTAAAGGGATATCTTTCGGACGGACTGTTTATAGATCAGGCCGAAGCTGATAATTATAATCAGCAATTGGGACAATTAGTTAAAGCCGGAGATATCAAATATAAAAATATATCGAAGATACGTGGTTATGATGACGAAATCATCAATACTGATGACTGGGTGTGGCTGGGCAATCCGACCGTTCCGGAGATTGTGTATGGTTTCGGTCCTTCATTCAAGTGGAGAAATCTGGATTTCTCATTCTTCTTTCAGGGAGTAGCTAAGACATCTCTGTTTATCAGTGATTTCCATCCTTTCGGGAACAGTTCATTACGTAATGTACTTCAATGGGTAGCAGATGCCCATTGGTCACCGGATAATCAGAATAGTGGTGCCGGTTATCCGCGCTTATCAAGAAATACAAATGAGAACAATACTAAAACGTCCGATTACTGGATGAGGGATGGCGCTTTCCTGAAGCTGAAAAATGCGGAAATAGGATATACTTTTAAGAATATGCGTCTATATGTCAGTGGAAACAACTTGCTGACATTCTCCAAGTTCGACCTATGGGACCCTGAACAAGGAGGAGGAAGCGGACTAAAATATCCGACACAACGTGTATTCAATATCGGTTTTCAGATGACATTTAACAACAAATAAAAGTGATGTATTATGAAAAAGACATTTAAATATATTCTCAGTATCTTATTTGTGGCAGTATCTCTGAACTCCTGCGACTACCTGGACATTGTCCCCAATGAGGTACCTACGGAAAAGGATGTGTTTACCAATCCTAAAGCAGCGGAGAAATACTTGTACTCATGTTACGGATATCTTCCTCAGTCCAATTATGTGGATGACTGTCTGGATTTTACCGGTGACGAAACGATCAGTCCTTTTAATCAGTGTGCATACGTGAAATTTGCAGAAGGTAACTACGATTCCAACAATACAATTTTAAGCTATTGGAACACTTTGTTTCAGGGCATTCGCCAATGTTATTTATTGAAAGAGAACATCAATACAGTTCCTGGTATGGACCCGGCTGTGATTGAAGATTACACGGCACAGGCAGATTTCCTGATTGCTTATTTTCATCTGCTTTTGATGAAATGCTACGGCCCGACTGTTCTGGTGAAAGAAACTCCCAAGTTCGATACGCCACGAGAGAATTATCTTTCGCGGATGCCTTATGATGAATGTGTGGCGTGGGTTGCCGGCCTGTTTGACGATGCGGCGGCACGGCTCCCAGAAACACGGGAAGGAAACGAATATGGACTTGCCACTTCTACGGCAGCCAAAGCATTCAAAGCACGTTTGTTACTTTATGCGGCTTCGCCTCTTTTCAATGGAAATAGTGATTACAGTGATTTCAAGAACCATGACGGTACATTGCTGATGAACCTGACTTATGATCCTAATAAATGGAAAATAGCAGCGGATGCGGCCTGGGAAGCTATCCAGCTTGCTGAAAAGAATTATTCACTATATGAAATGCAGCCAGGCACTTTCTCCAGTTTGCCGGAACCCAAGGATCAGCTCATCCGTACCCTGCGTTTTTCTTTTATGGATAAAGACAACTGTAGGGAAGTGATTTTTGCAGAAACCAGAAAAGCCGGTCCGCTAAGTATCCAGCGTAAATCTATTCCCTGGCTGAAAGGAGGCGGATGGAACGGAATAGCACCTACGATGACCATGATTGACCGTTTCTACACCAAGAACGGTTTGCCTGTTGATGAAGATCCCGAATTTGATTACCCCAACCGGCTCGACATTGTAACCATACCGGAAGGGATGGAATTTGCAGAAGCTGGTAAACAGACTTTGCGTATGCACCTCGACCGCGAACCTCGTTTTTATGCATGGGTAGCTTTTCAGAATGGATATTTTGAATGTCTGACTGAGAAGGAAAAAGATGCATATGCAGCCAGTTTTAATGCCAAACGTGCAGGAGGGAAGAAGTGGCTTACCGGATTCCTGAAGAATGAAAACTGCGGACTCTATGATGACCGTACGAATAACTATTCGAAGACCGGGTATCTGAATAAAAAAGCGGTACATCCCGGACAGGCAGCAGCCGAAAGTGGTAAGGAAAATAATTACGAATTTCCTTGGCCTGTGATTCGTCTGGCGGAACTTTATCTCAATTATGCAGAAGCATGTGTGGGGTATGATAAAGAAGGTTATCCGGCAAAAGGAATGCCCTATCTGGATTTGGTAAGGAAACGTGCAGGGCTTCCGGCTGTCAAGGATAGCTGGGCGAATGCCAAACATCCATTCTCGGATTATTCGGATGGGAAAGGAGGACCAAACGGTCAGCTTACCAATATTGTTCGTCAGGAACGTATGATTGAGCTTTATCAGGAAAACCATAACTTTTGGGATATCCGCCGTTGGAAACTCGGAGATATCTATTTCAACGTCCCGGTGAGAGGGCTTGATATTAATGCCACCACCCTTCAGGATTTTGCAAAAATCATAGAACTGCCGGACCAACGCAGATTTGACGCTCCCCGGCAATACCTGTTGCCCATACCGAGTGCAGAAATAAATAAGAATCCGAATATGGTACAGAATCCTAAATATTAAAAGTTTATAGAATATGAAAAGAATACTATTTGTTGTAATATGCATACTCAGTGGTGTTTGCGGGCTTATGTCATGCTCGGAGGACGGGAATAATTATCCGTTCCCTTCAGATATCACAGATATAAAAGCTACCCCTGGCCCCGGAAGTATCACACTTAGCTGGACTCTTCCTGAAGACGAGAACCTGAAATATGTGGAAGTAAATTATACCATTCCTGAGACGGGGAAAGTATACCGGAAGCAAATCAGCACCTTTGCAAGTTCTCTTCTGGTGGATAATTTGCTGCATAGGTATGGTGAGATTGACTTTAAAATACAGACCTACAACGAGGGAAATACGGGAGGAAACGTCTTTACCATTTCCGCTCAGGCGGAAAGCGCGCTGCCTACGTACTCCAATCCAGAGGTGATTCCTTTGAATGTATCGGCTATGTATACCAATGCACCTTTTACAACGCGTCCGCTTTCTGCCTTGATAGACGGTGACGTGGCTACTTTTTTCCATTCACAATGGCAGACACCTGTTGCATTACCTCATTATATCGTTATTGATTTGGGGAAAGAGTTCAGTGCGTTCTCATTCAAGTCGACCAATAGCAATCGTGCCAACGACCGCTCATGGAAAACACTGAATGTATATGGCAGCACTGGCTATGACCCGGAAGCATTCTTCGACGGAGTAAAATTCGTAGATGGCAATTCAGTCGATATCAGTAAAGGAGGAGCTACCCTGCTGGCCTCTTATACCGATTTGCCGGGAACAGTGAGCACTATATATACTTCCGAAATCGTTCAGGCAAAGGCTCCTGTGCGTTGGGTATGGTTTGAGGTGACGGAAACAACAGATGGAATTCCTTATTTCGCTTTGGCAGAGCTTGAGATATATAAGTATACTATCATGTCTCCCGAGGACTTGTAATCAACTAATCTTATAACAATGAATTCTACTAACTTAATATTAAAAATAAGCACTTTTGCGTGTGCATTCCCCGTTTTAGGGAGTGCACAGGCGAAAGCCAAAACACCACACAAACCTAATATCATCTATATTCTTGCAGATGACCTGGGGCGTGCCGAATTGGGCTGCTATGGTCAGCAGCTTATCGAAACTCCTAATCTTGACGCTTTGGCAAAGAGTGGAATGACGTTTGTCAATCATTATTCGGGCACTGCCGTATCCGCTCCATCCCGTTGCGTACTGTTTACCGGACTGCATACCGGACATGCCTATATCCGTGGAAATGAGGAACTGGCATCTCGTGGTAATGTCTGGAGCCATGAGGCAATGCTTGCCGACTCTACCCTCGAAGGGCAGGCGCCCGTTCCTGCTACTACGGTGATGATTCCTGCCATGATGAAAAAGGCGGGATATACTACCGCCTGTATTGGAAAGTGGGGATTAGGTTATCCCGGTTCTGTAAGCACCCCGAATAAAATGGGGTTTGATTTTTTTTATGGGTATAATTGCCAGCGTCAGGCACATACTTATTATCCTCCGTTTCTCTACAGAAATGAACACCGCGAATATCTTCCTAATGATGTTCATCCCGTGCCTAACACTCCCCTGGATAAGGGAGCAGATCCGAAGAATGAAAAAAGCTATGCTAAATATACTCAGAAGGCTTATTCTCCTGATCTGATGTATGAGGAAATTATTCAATTCATAGACCGTTCAAAGGACGAGCCTTTTGTCTTGTTTTGGACTACCCCGGTTCCGCACGTTCCCCTCCAGGCTCCGGAACGCTGGGTGAAATACTACGTCAATAAGTTTGGTGATGAAACACCCTACGTGGGTAGTAAAGGTTATTTTCCCTGCCGGTATCCCCGTGCTACCTATGCAGCGATGGTCAGCCATTGGGATGAACAGATAGGTGGCTTAATTGCAGAACTGAAGAAGCAGGGTATTTATGAAAACACGATTATCATGTTCACGAGCGATAACGGACCGACATTTAACGGTGGTTCCGATTCTCCATGGTTTGATAGTGCCAAGCCTTTCAGAAATGATATGGGTTGGGTGAAATGTTCTTTGCGGGAAGGTGGGGTCCGGGCTCCATTGATTGTTTCCTGGCCGAAAAAGGTAAAGGCCAATAGTCATAGTGAGCTAATCTCTGCTTTTTGGGATATGATGCCTACTTTCTGTGAAATAGCTGGTCTTCCATCTCCTCCAACGGATGGTGTCAGCATTTTGCCGGAAATGCTGGGAAAATCACGAGAACAACAAAAGCATGAGTTTCTATATTGGGAATATCCTGATTTAGATGGGCAGAAAGCAGTTCGTATGGGTAAATGGAAGGCGTTTATTCCAAACCTGTTTAAAGGTAATAAAGCAATCGAACTTTATGACTTAAGTTTGGATCCACGCGAGCAAACGAATATAGCCAGATATCATCCTGATATAGTGGAAAAAATAAGAGAAATAATGAATAGGGAGCATACAGACGCAGAGATAAAAAGATTTAATATGCCGAAATTATAAAAGACAGAATAAGATATGTTTATAAAAATAATAAAGACCTTGACAGTACTGTTGCTCGTTTCTTGTTGGGGAGGAGCAAATGTTTGGGCCGGAAACTTGCCGAAGCAGTTCCAGCTACTGCCTTTGCCTCAGAAAGTAGAAATACTGAAAGGGAAAGGAATAAATGTACATGAACTCTCTTTTGTTGTAGCTGAAGACACAGCAACAATACCGATTTTGGGAAAACTGTCGGATGCATTGCCCCGCGTTAAAAAGGCAGGAAAAGGAGTCATTCTTTCTTTGTCCGGGCAGAATACACCGGAATCTCCTGAAGGATATGTATTGAAAGTGACAACGGAGACCATTGAAATCACAGCCCGTGCGCAGGCAGGATTATTCTATGGTTGCCAGACTTTAGAGCAACTGATGGAAGATAGCCGGGATTCTCATACCCCCATCCCCCAACTGAGAATCATTGATTATCCGGAAATAGCATACCGGGCTATACATCTTGACACGAAACATCATCTCGACCGTACAGAATATTATTATCGGATAATTGATAAAATGGCCCGATACAAGATAAATGCAATTATCTGGGAACTGGAAGATAAGTTGCGCTATACCAGGCGCCCCGAAGTCGGGGCACCAAACGCTATAAGCAAACAGGAAATGCAGGCGATTTGCCGGTATGCCAAAGAAAGGTATATAGAAATCAGTCCTCTGATACAAGGCTTGGGGCATGCAGGCTTTATCCTGAAACATCATTGGGAACTTCGCGAGAATCAACATAGTGACTGGGAGTTTTGTCCGTCCGATCCTCGGACATATGACCTTCAGTTCGACTTGTATCGGGATGCGATGGAAGCTATGCCGGATAGTAAATATCTTCATATCGGTGGAGATGAAATTACGGCAATCGGTATTGACGAGCGTTGCAAGGCTACAGGGAAGACGGCTTTTGAGTTACAAATGGAGTGGTTAAGAAAAGTTTGTGACTTTGCTGTTGCACATGGTAAGACACCTGTTTTTTGGGACGATATGCCACTAAAATATGCCGGAGTGTGGCCATTGCTACACCAACGGATGTCCGACGAAGAGGTTGATAAAAGATGGAACACAGAACGTTTGGATAAAGCTATTCAGATGTTTCCTAAAGATTGTATTTATATGCGTTGGCATTATGAAGATCCTACAATTTTGCCTCACCGTTTATTGTTACAATGGTATCGGCAGCATGATCTGAAAGTAATGGGAGCTACTGCTGCGTCGACAGGGGCAACGCCTTTTATGCCGAGAAATAACTCAAGAGTGCAATATATTCAGGATTTCAGTAAGTTAGTCGCTGAGAATCAGCTTAGTGGTATTTTCGCTACTGCTTGGGATGATGGCTCTCCCCATTTAGAAACAGTGATGCGCGGATTTATTGCACAAGGTGAATTTGGCTGGCATCCTGCTGGACGAACCGTCAGTGAATACATTGAAGCACACGCTCGACGTGAGTTTGGTTTGTCTCTTTCTCAAATGGATTTTTTGGAGGAACTGGAAGAATCTGCATTCTTTTTCGACGGGGCACTCGTTATTTCCGGTTCCCGAAATCCGGCATGGGGAGTGACTAACTCTTTCCGGTTGATAGAACTTCCAAATATCAAAACTCCCGGGAAGTGGAGCGAAAAGTATCAGAAGAAACTGGATGCGGCACATATTGAATCTGTGCGGTATGAGAAAATTTGCAGAGGATTGAAAGTAGCTCAATGTGAAGCTCTGAGGAATCGCTATACATTGGAGATTTATGAACAAACGAATCAATTGTTTAATTATCCTGTACGATTATTGCTTGCTTTAGAAGCTTTTGACAAGGCAAAAGATAAAGAAGAATATCGTGAGGCTCTGACACAGATAGAAATGCTGTGCAGCTATTTCAAAAAGATGCGGTTTCATTTAGAGGAAATCTATTCGCAAACACGTTTCATGCAGAATCCTGATGGATATGTTGCAGATCAGAATCATCACCATCACCTCTCGTCGTTAACTAACAGTAGTGACTGGATGTATTTGTATGAGATTCCGATGGTACAAAAAATAGAAAAGTGGTTAAAAAGTTACAGTTCTGATGTATTTCAATAGTGTATGGTCAGATAGTTAGTAAGAAAAGAAAGCTGTTCTAAAATTGCTTTGAAACAGCTTTCTTTTTATTAGTTGTGGATTATTTCATATAATCCTCTCTGTAGATCGTTACAGTCCTTTCTTTCGTAGAGTCATTTTTGATACTGGTCACATCTCCTTTTGTTGTAAAGTACACATAGTTTCCCATATCCATAAAACGATAGACTTTGACTCCGTCATGCTCGAACAAATAGCTGACTTCGTAAGTTCGGTTGTTTTCCGATTTGCCTTGCTTCAATGGGATCCCTGTATAGCAGGAACTTACACCTGCCATAACGAATAAAAGAATAAATAGTCTAGTTAATGTTTTCATGATTATTTTTTAGCATGTGGATAATCAATCGTATAATGCAATCCGCGGCTTTCTTTGCGTTCCATCGCCTGACGCATAATCAGATATCCTACGTTGACCATATTACGCAATTCGCAAATCTCTCTGGAGGCTACGCTGCGTTTGAACAGGCTTTCAGTTTCTTCGTAAATGATATCCAGTCGGTCCCAGGCACGTTTCAGGCGAAGGTCACTGCGGACAATACCTACATAAGTACTCATAATTTGGTTGACTTCCTTCATGCTTTGCGTGATCAGTACCATCTCTTCCGGTGAGCGGGTTCCCTCGTCGTTCCATTCGGGGATAGCTTCGTTGTAGGCATACTGGTCTACAACTCTCAGGCTATGCTTGGCGGCAGCGTCGGCATATACGACAGCTTCGATCAGTGAGTTGGAAGCCAGGCGGTTACCGCCGTGAAGACCGGTGCAGGAGCACTCTCCCACTGCGTAGAGGCGTTCGATAGAAGACTGTCCGTTCAGGTCTACAAGGATACCGCCGCAAAGATAGTGGGCTGCCGGAGCTACCGGAATGTAATCTTTGGTGATGTCGATGCCCAAGCTGAGGCATTTCTCGTAAATATTGGGAAAGTGCTTCTTTGTCTCTTCCGGGTCTTTGTGGGTGACGTCAAGATAAACATGGTCATCACCCCGATTTTTCATTTCGTTGTCAATGGCACGGGCTACGATATCGCGCGGAGCGAGTGAAAGACGAGGATCGTATTTCTGCATGAATTCCTTGCCGTCCATTGTGCGGAGTACGCCACCGTAGCCACGCATCGCTTCCGTAATCAGGAACGAAGGGCGGTCGCCCGGATGGTACAGGGCGGTAGGGTGGAATTGCACAAACTCCATATCCTTCACTGTACCTTTGGCACGATAGACCATGGCGATACCGTCTCCGGTAGCGACTAGCGGATTGGTGGTCGTTTTATAAACAGCTCCTACTCCACCAGTGGCCATGAGAGTCACTTTGGCGAGGTAGGTATCTACTTTTCCGGTTTTCGGGTCGAGGATGTAGGCACCGTAGCATTTGATGTCCGGTGTCTGGCGGGTAACGGTTACCCCCAGATGATGTTGGGTCAGTATTTCAACGGCAAACTGGTTTTCGATCACCTCGATGTTCGGATGCCTTTGCACGGCTTTGATCAGGCTGTCCTGAATCTCTGCTCCCGTATTATCTTTATGGTGAAGAATGCGGAACTCGGAGTGTCCTCCCTCGCGGTGCAAGTCAAATTCGCCTTTCTCGTTTTTGTCGAAGTCCACGCCCCATTTGATCAGTTCTTCAATTTGCGCAGGCGCTTCGCGCACTACTTTTTCTACTGCGCCACGGTCACTGATCCAGTCGCCGGCAATCATCGTGTCTTCAATGTGTTTGTCGAAATTATCCACCAGCAGGTTGGTGACGGACGCCACTCCTCCTTGTGCGAAGTACGTATTGGCTTCTTCCAGCCCGCTTTTACAGATAAGAGCAACTTTACCTTTGTGCGCCACTTTGAGCGCAAAACTCATACCGGCAATTCCGGAGCCGATAACGAGGAAATCGAATTTTCTTACCATAATTTTGTTTATTTCTCACCGCAAAGCTACAAAATAAGTCACTTCGTTGTTCTTTTCGTTGTCACTAATTCATAAATTTGCTACCTTGCACGCAAAAATCTGACAAAATGAATCGAATTTTTCATGCCCGCATCGCCTGGTACCAGTATTTTCTGCTGGTGGTGCTTACTGTAAATGCCGTGGGCGCTTTGTGGTGTAAATATATCTTGCCGGCAGTGCTACTAATGCTCCTGCTTATTGTAGTCATCGAACAGATTATTCATACGGTTTATACTGTGTCTACCGATGGAGTTCTGGAGATATCCACCGGACGTTTTATGCGTAAAAAAGTAATTCCTATTGCCGAAATCACAGCTATCCGGAAGTATCATTCCATGAAATTCGGAAAGTTTTCGGTGACGAATTATGTCTTGATAGAGTATGGAAACGGAAAGTTTGCTTCGGTGATGCCTGTCAAGGAACGTGAATTTGTGGAGTTGATTAAAAAGAGAATGGAACAATAAATTTTATACCTATGAAATACCAAGTCATTATCATCGGTGGCGGTCCCGCAGGATATACAGCCGCCGAAGCTGCCGGCAAAGCCGGTTTGAGTGTACTCCTTATCGAGAAGAATAATCTGGGAGGTGTCTGCCTGAATGAAGGATGCATCCCGACGAAAACGCTGTTGTATTCGGCAAAGACTTACGACAGTGCACGTCATGCCTCGAAATATGCGGTGAATGTTTCCGAAGTCTCTTTTGACTTGCCGAAGATCATTGCCCGTAAAAGTAAAGTGGTGCGCAAACTGGTATTGGGTGTAAAGGCAAAGTTGACCTCCAATAATGTCGCGATGGTGACGGGAGAGGCGCAGATCATAGATAAAAATACGGTTCGCTGTGGCGAAGAGACATACAATGCGGAAAATCTGATCCTTTGTACAGGTTCCGAAACCTTCATCCCTCCTATTACCGGCGTGGAAACGGTGAATTACTGGACGCATCGGGATGCGCTGGACAGTAAGGAACTGCCTGCCTCCCTTGCCATTGTAGGCGGTGGCGTGATCGGTATGGAGTTTGCATCATTCTTTAATAGTCTCGGTGTGCAGGTAACGGTGATTGAGATGATGGATGAGATTTTGGGAGGAATGGATAAGGAACTGTCTGCATTGCTTCGTGCCGAATATGCGAAGCGGGGCATTAAATTCCTGCTCAGCACTAAAGTTGTCGCCTTATCACAGACGGAAGAGGGTGCGGTTGTTTCATACGAGAATGCAGAAGGAAAGGGCAGTGTTACAGCAGAAAAACTATTGATGAGCGTTGGACGCCGACCTGTGACGAAAGGTTTCGGACTCGAAAATCTGAATCTGGATAAAACCGGGCGTGGCGCTATCAAGGTCAATGAGAAGATGCAGACTTCGCTGTTCGGCGTTTATGTCTGCGGTGATCTGACAGGCTTTTCTTTGCTGGCTCATACGGCTGTCCGTGAGGCCGAGGTTGCCGTACATTCTATTTTGGGTAAGGAAGATGCAATGAGTTACCGGGCTATCCCCGGCGTTGTTTATACGAATCCGGAGATTGCAGGAGTCGGAGAAACGGAAGAATCGGCCTCAGCAAAAGGAATTACTTATAAGGTAGTGAAACTTCCGATGGCTTATTCCGGTCGTTTTGTGGCGGAGAATGAAGGCGTGAACGGAGTCTGCAAAGTACTGCTGGATGAACAGGAACGGATAATCGGGGCACACGTGCTGGGCAATCCTGCTTCGGAAATCATCACTCTTGCCGGTACTGCCATTGAGCTTGGATTGACTGCCGCCGCATGGAAGAAGATTGTTTTCCCTCATCCTACGGTAGGAGAGATTTTCCGGGAAGCATTATAAGATTGAGCATAAGCGGATAGCCGTGATATTCGAGATACGGAAGAAGCTGAAGTAGCATGAAAGTTAATGTAGGTTAATGTAGAAGGTTGATGAAGAAGTATTTGTTGTTTTTGGTTTTATCAGTTGCCCTGTTGCCCACATCCGTATGGGGGCAGGCAAATCTTTCTCAGATTGATTCACTAATCAAAAGAATGCTTCCCGAAGCATCCGAAGTCGGCATATCCGTGTATGACCTGACAGCGAAGAAGTCATTATATACTTATCGTGATACGAAACTCTCCCGCCCGGCTTCTACCATGAAGCTGCTCACGGCTATTACAGCCCTCTCCCGTCCCGATGCGGACAATCCTTTCCGTACGGAAGTATGGCACGACGGGGTGATAGAGCATGATACGCTGCAAGGCAACTTGTATGTTGTCGGTGGATTCGATCCGGAATTTGACAGTTTGATGATGGATTCATTGATCGAAGAAGTAATCACCTTCCCTTTTTCGGTGATCAACGGACAGGTGTATGGCGATGTTTCGATGAAAGATTCCCTTTATTGGGGGCACGGATGGGCATGGGATGATACTCCGGAGGCTTATCAGCCTTATATGTCTCCGTTGATGTTTTGTAAGGGTGCTGTGGAGGTGACGGTGGTTCCCGGCTCTCTGCAAGGAGATACGGCAAGCGTTTCCTGTAAGCCTGTGTCTTCTTATTATACCTTGACGAACCGGACAAAGACACGTACTCCTTCTGCCGGAAAGTATTTGTTATCAAGAGATTGGTTGACCAATGGGAATAATCTGATCGTGACAGGCAATGTTCCTACGTTTAGAAAGGATTTGATAAACATCTATGATTCAGGGAGTTTCTTTATGCATACTTTTTGGGAACGCCTCCGTGCGAAAGGAATCGTGGTTCCCGAATCGTACGGTTTTACTGAATTACCGTCCGATGGAGCAGAGCAGATGGCTCGCTGGGAGACTCCGGTGCAGAAGGTCTTGAATCAGTTGATGAAGGAAAGTGATAACTTGAATGCGGAAGCAATGCTTTGCCGGATTGCGTCACAAGCTACAGGGAAGAAGCGTGTGACGGCAGAAGATGGCATTGTTGAGATTATGAAACTGGTTCGTAACCTCGGGCACGATCCGAAAGACTATAAGATCGCGGATGGTTGCGGATTGTCTAATTATAATTACTTGTCTCCTGCCCTGTTGGTCGATTTTCTGAAATATGCCTATTCACAATCCGATGTTTTTCAGAAATTGTATAAGTCGCTTCCTGTTGCCGGAATAGACGGAACGCTGAAAAACAGAATGAAGAATACTTCCGCATTCAGAAATGTCCATGCAAAGACCGGTTCGTTTACAGCTATCAATGCCCTTGCCGGTTATCTGAAGATGAAGAATGGACATGAAGTGGCTTTTGCCATTATGAATCAGAATGTGCTTTCGGCAGCCAGGGCGAGGGCGTTTCAGGATAAGGTTTGTGAGGTGATTATCGGACCTTGAATGGAGTGATGAATAGATTATTGGACGGGACGTTGAACCCGTTGTGGATGCAAATAGTAAACACCTGCAAAAAAAAGTACTCTTTTATTTGAACGTTTGCTTTGCTTGCGTGTATGCTTTGTCAGAACGGTTCTAATTAAGCAATGTTGAATTTAATAAAAGAGTGAATAATGAAAACTATCAAATATCTGTTGATTATCCTGTTTTGTTCTTGTGCTACACTGTTGTATTCGCAAGTTGAATCTACTTATTATGATGCTGAGTTGTCTTCCGACTCTATTGAAATGGTTGCAAATTCCTTGCGTGAGCAGATAGACCAATGGAAACAGAAAGTAAAGGAAAACCCTAAAGACGAAAAAGCATGGATGCAGTATGCAGGGAAACTCCAGTCACTAAAAGGAATATCCTTATTGCTTTCGATGAAACCATCTGCTACACTTGCTGTTGGGGCAGATATACAGAAAGAGTTTGATGAAATGATGGCAGAAATGAAGCAAAGCATCCCTAATACCGCTACGTATGAAGTTATGCGGAATATGAACATTAAGCCGGGTGAAAAGAGAATGCCAATCGAAGAAATTATAGACAAATGGCCTGATGCTATTTTGCATTATCCTACTTACATGTCTATGTCATTAAGAGATGAGAAGCGGCTCAAAGATATATGTGTACGTTGGTATCAATCCGGTGAATTTCCTGCGCAGATACTCAATTTTGCCTATAACGAGCTGGCTTCGGCAGATAAGGATGCTATCATCTTTATGGGTGGAAGCCTTGACTTATACGGTGCCAGAATGCTTCAGAATGCGAAAGATATGTTTAATGATAAGAAGATTATTGTGTATCCTTTCTTGTCTAGCTTTACGTATATGGATAAACTGACCGAAGAACTGGGAATCCCTAAATATAAAGAAGAAAATAATGATACGACTGGATTTATCTCCCCTACAGATTTTATGAAAACGTATTCTAAGAAAATCAAGAGACAGGTAGATTACATTATCCGGCATACAAACCGTCCCGTATATTTTTCTATTACGATGGATGAACTTTCCAGAAGTGCGTTTAAGGATTGCCTGCACTCCGAGGGATTATTGATGAAATATTCTCCTAAATCTTATGATAATCTAGCGATCGTGCGGCGGAATTTTGAGAATGTATATTTGATGGATTACCTGCGTGAGACTTTTTATCCGGAGACAGTGGCGACTGTAGCTTTTAATCCCCAATTGACGGAAGCATTGAGTCTTTATTATGTACCTGCTTTGAAAGCTCTGTTACAGTTTTACAAAGAATCAGGAGACTTGAATCATTATGACAAACTATACTTGTTACTGAAATCTGTCATTGACAATGCAAAATCTTTTAGTAAGGAGGTGCGGGAGCAATATCAGAAAAGCATCAATCTTCAATAAACTCAGAAAAGCATGAAACGACTTATTTATATGTTACTCCTTTTCGTAGTGCTTGGACATACCGTATTTGCCCAGGAACAGAAAGCAGAACCTTTGGAAGTCCGGTTGTTGGATGGTTTCTTTCCTTTGGGGGCAGATTGGTATCGGGCGCAGAAGGATGCCTGGCAGGTTGAGTTAAAGAAAGATAAGCGGAATGAAAAGGCATGGGAGAATTATTGGGTTGCTTGTAATGCTGAATATCAAGAGGCAAAGTTAGTGTGGTGGAAGGATTCTCTGCAGGTGCAAAGATTGCGAAGGGAACAACATGGCATCGTGAAGAAAATGAAGAAGTGGATTCCTGATACACGGACTTACTATCGGCATTTGCTGGATTTGGAAACCGATGAGGGAAAACGGGAAGTAATTCAACAAAAGATACTCTCTATCAAGCGTACCAGTGAACGCGACTATATCTCTGATCTGACCTATTATCACCATAAAAAATATATGGACAAGATAAAGGAGCTTGCCCGTGAATGGTATGACAGCGGATTGTTTTCCCATGCCTTTCTATTCTATTTTTATAATGAGTGTTCCGGTTTAAAGAAAGACGCCATACTTGTCTCTGACTTGAATCTTGGTACCTATTACCGCTATCTGTTGCAATACGGCATCGGACTCTTTACGGATGTGAAGGTGGTCGATGTTGCCGACTTGAGGAATCCTACTCAGGAGAGTCAGTTATGGCAGGAAGTGGGAATAGATGTGCAAACGCTTCCGGATGCAAAGACGGTGAGATGTCCTGGATTGTGGTATTTTGCCGAAAAAGAGAAACGTCCTGTGTATTATACGCATTTTTTCTACCGCAGAGATTTATTGGAAGAGATGAAAGACAGCCTCTATTCGGAGGGGCTGGTATTTCGGTATTCGTCTAAACCATACAATAATCTGGCGGCTACGAGAAAGAATTTTGAGCAGAATTATCTGCTGGACTATTTGCGCCACCCGTTGATAGAGGATCAGTCTCATTTTTCAAGTGGTATTCATATTCTAGGTAATTATATCATCGCTTTCTCTCCTTTATTACGATTTTATCAAATGAGTGGAGATAAAAACCAATACATAAGATTAAAGAGCTTATTACAAAGTATTCTGGATTATTCGACTACCCCCAGAAGGATCGCAAATGTGGAGATGAATAAATATGTAAAGCTGATGGATGCGATTTTTGCCTATATCGATGAGATGCGCAAGAAGGGTGGACCTTTTAAGCAGGGGAAGGATATGAGAAAAGAATATCAGAAACTAATAGATGGAGTGGACTATGATGCTATTCAGTTCTTTGACATACACTGAGACGGACGAGCAGCTCATGGAACGCTTTGTTTCCAAGAAGAGCGAGAAGGCATTTGAGGAACTTTATCGTCGCTACGCTCCCCGGCTTAAAGGTTTTTTCATCCGTATGATGTCCGGAGACGTTGCGTTGGCAGATGACTTTTTACAAGAGTTATTTCTCCGCATTTATGAAGCACGGAGTAGTTATCAGACTGGAAAGCAATTCTCCACATGGGCTTTTGCCATTGCATATAATTTTTGTAAGAATGAATACCGGCACCGTGAAATAGAGGAGGAATATTTTTCACAACAGTCTCATCCGTTAGAAAAGGATTACTGTGTTTCGCCGGAGTTTGAGAGCATGCATGACCGTAGAATCTTTAATGAGCAGTTGAAGAAAGTACTTGCCAGCCTGACGAGCGAACAAAGGGCTGCATATACACTTCGATATGAGGAAGAGCTTTCGGTACGGGAAATTGCGCAGATTCTTCATTGTCCGGAAGGTACAGTGAAGTCTCGTTTATACTATACACTTAAAATATTACAGCGTTCTTTGTCTAACTATAACCCCAAAAACAACTGAAAATGAAAAATGATGATTTAGAGAGACTGGAAAAGTCACAGGATGTGCAGCAGTTGATTCACTTTGCTAAAGAACAATACGAACAGGAAAAATCGGAGCATACTCCGGCTGATTTTTCTTCTTTAATGCAAGCTGTTCGGAAGAATCAAAAGAAGAGGATGAGACTGAAGGTTTCTCCCTGGTGGCTGACAGCTGCCTGTCTGCTGGGATGGACCATCGGATATGGCTTCCCGGGTGGAAGTAATACGCAATCTGATCAGATTGCCGTTGTCACTACAGTCATTGATACGGTAGTTGTTATCCATGAACGGGTAGATACTGTTTATCGGGAAGTTCATCTGAAGTCTTTGGTAGCTACTTCAAATGCAGCAAAGTCGAAGTCTGCTTCTCCGAAAAAGCATGCGAGACAGAGCGAAGCGATATCAGAACGATCGGAGTCTGACTTTATATCTTCTGCTCTTTTACAGCAGGCAATGACTTTACCAGACCCGGATAGCGAGTGCTATGCGGCAAACGGAATGACTGTTGCGGAGAGTAACTATCCGTTCCATATGTTGGCGACTATTCCATGTAAATGAGTGCTGAACCTCTGACGAGAGGCTTTCGGTTTATTTCCCCTCAATCAATGGCTTTGTAGACTTGATCGATCACGAAGTCTATTGGGACAGACATGCGCACTGCTACAGGACGGCCTCGCTGCATACCCGGTTTCCATTGCGGCATGGACTCTATGATGCGTAAGGCTTCTTTGTCTAAGTTGGCAGATACGCTCTTTACAACTTGTGCATTGATTACATTCCCTTTTGGGTCGATGGTGAATTCTATTGTGACTTGACCTTCTTCCCCTGCCCGGAAAGCTTTTTTCGGATACTGTATGCTTTTCTTCAGATACTCCCTTAGTCCGCTTAATCCGCCCGGAAAGTCGGGACTATGTTCTATAATAGTGATCATAATATCATTAGGTATATCTTCGGGTTTAACTTCGATAATTTGCTTTTTCCTAATGATAACGTTATCAAGGCGAAAAGTATCCGGCTTTATCTGCACAAGAATTTCCGACGGATTATCTTTATCCAGTTGTATCTGCACATCTTTCATTCCTATATATCTGAAGTAAACAGTTTCTTTATGTTTGGCTTTTATAGAAAAGTTTCCAGACATATCCGAAGAGGTTTCTCTGCCAGTTCCCGGAACATAGATGCTGACATAGGGTACCGGTTCTCCTTCTTGGTTGGTCACCTTGCCCTTGAACTGTTGCAGTTCCCTTTTTTGCGAAAAAACATCGTTTGTATTTGCAACGCAAATACAAACGATGAATGATAGTATGAACGACAGACGTTTCATGCCTTATCTGGCATACTCCGCCCAATTCGTATTCTTCATATCCCCGCTCTTGGCCAGTTCGGCGTGCATACCGAGTGCGGCCTGGATAGCGTGTGGAGTCTGTGCTTTGCCACCGGCCAGTTTGAGATAATCCCAGAGAAGCTGTTTATAGTCGGGATGTGCACAGTTTTCGATGATGGCTTCTGCACGTTCCTTCGGGCTCTTGCCACGCAGGTCGGCTACACCTTGCTCGGTGATAATGATATTCACGGAGTGTTCGCTGTGGTCGAGGTGAGAAACCATCGGGACGATAGCACTGATCTTACCTTCTTTGGCAACAGACGGACAAGTGAAGATAGAGATATAAGCATTGCGGGTGAAGTCTCCCGAACCACCGATACCGTTCATCATCTTCGTTCCACCGATATGAGTAGAGTTTACGTTACCGTACAAGTCCACTTCGATAGCTGTATTGATAGAGATAATGCCCAGTCGGCGAACCACTTCCGGATTATTTGAGATTTCCGACGGGCGGAGAACCAGCTTGTCGCGGAAGAAATCCATATCGTTGTAAATACCTTCCAGGCAGTCGTTGGTAACAGTCAGTGAGCAGGCACTACCGAATTTGATGCGTCCTTCACGGATCAGACCGATGACGGAGTTCTGGATAACTTCGGTGTACATTTCGAATGCGGGAATCGTCTTGTCACGTCCCAGTGCACCGAGTACGGCGTTAGCGATATTTCCTACGCCCGACTGTAACGGAAGGAAAGTAGACGGAATGATGCCACGCTTCATGTCGGCAGCGAGGAAGTCGGCAACGTTCTGACCGATTTTGTCAGTCAACGGATCAGCAGCGGCAAAAGAGCGTGCTTCGTCCGGCCAGTTGGTTTCCACTACGCCTACGATCTTTTTCGGGTCTACCTGAATATAAGGCAATCCGATGCGGTCACTTGGCTTGTAGATGGGGATTTCGCGGCGGTAAGGCGGGTCGAGCGGTTCGTACACGTCGTGCAGACCCATGCAGGATTTGCTGTGTGCGGCGTTCAACTCAACGATGATCTGGTCCGCCAGGCGGCAGATAGTCGGAGAAATACCACCGGCAGCGGTCAGATAAATCTTTCCGTCCGGAGTCACTTCGCAGGCTTCGATGATGGCTACGTTCACTTTGCCCATGAAGCCATAGCGCACTTCCTGTGCCATTTGCGACAGATGGATGTCGTTGTAGGCAATTTCACCGTTATTCACGGCTTTGCGGAAGTCGGAGTTGGTGGTATAAGGGGCGCGGTAGCGGATGGCCTTTGCACGAGACATGACGCCGTCGCAAGATTCTCCGGTAGAAGCACCTGTAAAAATTCCTACTTGAAATGGGTTGCCTTTGGCATGTTCCGCTTCTGCAATTTTTGCAAGTTCAGCTGTAACAGCCTTTGCAGTTCCGGCGGGAGTAAATCCGCTCAGACCGATGTTGTAGCCATGTTTGATCAGGCTTGCAGCTTCTGCTGCCGAAATACGATTGAATGACATAAATAGTATAATTTCGCGTTAAATGCGGTTGATATTTGTTGGTTAATACTTATCACTTAATACTTTCGTTGCAGGATTTCTCCCCAGATAATAGCGCGGCGGGCTTCTTCTACGGAATGGATGGAGAAGTCTTGGTCGCTGTCAGGTTCCGGATGGTCATAGTGGGAACCTTGCTTCGCGTTTCGTTTATCTTGTGCGGAACTGTTTGCTATGGAGGCAGCTACAGATACTTCTTCTTTTTGCTTTTTCTTTGGCACCGGTGTCGGCATCTTCTTTGATGTCGGCGTCGGCTTGGGAGCCGGTTGTTCTATGGGTATGGGCTGGAGCAGTTCGTCCATAGTCCTGCTGCCTCTCCCCCAGAATTCGGGTATGGGAATAGCATCAGGATCTACTTCGACCGGAGACGGTGCAGGCGGGACGGGGCGTTTATTCTGAGCCTTTTTCGACTTGTTGTTCTTGCTCACCTCTTTGAATATTCCCACAAGAATGACACCTGCTATCAGGAGAAATTTCAAAAAATCTTCCATTCTGTTTCACTTCTAAATAGTTAATCTGCCAAAGTTACACATTATATCTGGTTTGAGCTAACATTTTGTTATGAAAAAAGGGCAGCTTCACAGCTCCCCTTAATTTTTTTAACCTAAACCTTA